>HHCFD02800__coassemble_442_pt1 | contig 75367 bp, 80 predicted proteins | sample HHCFD02800__metabat2_high_PE_037 | metagenome-assembled genome bin HHCFD02800
CGCGCTTGGGTCCGCTCCTTTGGCCTGCGGGCGACGATCTCGAACTGCTCGAACAATTACGGCCCGTACCAACACATCGAAAAGTTCATCCCGCGCCAAATTACCAATATCTTAAGCGGGATCCGACCAAAGCTCTACGGGACCGGCAAGAATGTCCGCGACTGGATCCACACCAACGATCACTCGCGGGCCGTTTGGCAAATTCTGACCAAGGGGAAGATCGGTGAAACCTACCTGATCGGGGCCGACGGAGAAAAGAACAACAAGGCCGTCTTGGAATTGATCCTGCAAATGATGGGTCAGCCGGCCGATGCCTACGACCAAGTTAAGGACCGGCTGGGTCACGACCTGCGCTACGCGATCGACGCCACAAAGCTGCGGACTGAACTGGGTTGGGAACCAGAATTCACTGATTTTGAAACTGGGCTCCAGCACACGATCGACTGGTATACTGAGCACCGCGATTGGTGGGAAGCCGAAAAGGCGGCAGTCGAAGCCAAGTACGCGCGGCAGGGGCAATAGTTATTTGACGTCAAACGGTTTAAAAGTAGTCTCGCAGTCAGGGAAGGGAAGGCCTTGCTTCTAGGCTTACGCGATTGGTGTTATCCATTTGATACCACGAAAAAAGAGGGTTCTCATGCGGAACCCTCTTTTTTCAAAGAAGCAAATTAGCTAAACATCACCGTGCCCTCGGGGGCTTCAAACGGCGCGTCCTTATTAATGTGGTCGTAGAAGAGGATCCCCTTCAAGTGGTCGATTTCGTGTTGGCACACGATCGCCGGGTAGTGCTTCAAGCGGACGGTGTGGTCGTTGCCATCGACGTCGGTGTACTTGAGGGTGATCCGGTCGTGCCGGGGCACGTAGCCCGGCACGTCTTCATCGACGGACAAGCAACCTTCCCCTTCGGTCAGGGCCCCGTATTGGACTGATTCACTGACGATCACCGGGTTGATGATTACGTCCTTAAAGACCGGCTTGCCGCCTTCTTCCTCGGCGGGGACCAAGACGGAGGCCATTTGCTTGGAGACACCGACTTGTGGTGCCGCCAGGCCGACCCCGGCCCGCAGCCCGTACTTTTTGCAGAGTTCTTCGTCTTGGCTGATTTCTAAGTATTCCATTAATTGCCGGGCCAATTCCCGGTCTTCAGCGGACAGCGGAAATTCGACCTTGGCGGCCCGCTTGCGGAGGACTGGATTGCCATCCCGCGTAATATCCTTCATTAAAAACAATTGAATCCCTCCAAAGTGATTGGTAATGGTGGCCCAGGGGCGCACCTTGCTTCTTCAAGTTTATCACAAATTGGCAGGGGGCCAAAGATTTCGCTGGTCCGCGGCAAAATTTACCGGGAATTAAGCGTGTGATTAACTCTTGCGCCCGGAAAAATGGTAGAATAATTAGAAATTGCAATTGAGAGGACGTGGCGTCATGGAGCAAAATTATGCATACCCGCTCGACCCCAGCTGGTCGGTGGCCGAAATTGAAACGGTAATGGCCTTTTTGAATACGGTCGAAGCGGCCTACGAAGGGGGCGTGGCCGCGGCCAAGGTCCAAGCGACCTACCAAGCCTTTAAGCGGGTCGTGCCAGCCAAGAGCGAGGAAAAACGGCTCGGCCGCGACTTTGCCCGGGCCAGTGGCTACCAGCTCTACGAGGTGGTCCAAGCGGCGCTGGCCAATCCGCAGGGTCAGGTTACTTTGACCGCACGGGGGTAGGCAAATGGCAACGTTGGATGCACAATTACAAACCCTGATGTGGGCGGCGAGAGAAAAGACCTTGGCTTTGATGGCCGACCACTACGAAGTTGACGCCAAGACGACCTTCAACGACCTGGTGACGACGGTGGATAAGGAAACCGAGCGCTTCATTACCGCCCGGCTCAAAGAAATTGACCCGACCGCCCAAATCATCAGTGAAGAAGGTTTCGGCGATGAGGTCCACGACCTCAGCGGCCGGGTCTACATCGTCGATCCGGTCGATGGGACTTTGAACTTTGTCAAGCAGCAGACCAACTTTGCGACGATGCTGGCCTGCTACGAAGACGGCCAGCCCAAATTGGGCTACATTATGGACGTGATGAACCAGACCCTTTATCACGGTGGCCCCGGCGTGGGCGTCTTTAAAAACGCCCACCCCCTGACCCCACCGGTCGATCGCGGCCTGCGTGGTTCGCTGGTCGATGTTAATTACGGCCTGCTCTTTACCAATCACCACAACGTCCAGGCGGTGATCAAAAACGCCAGCGGCCTGCGTTTGTATGGCAGTGCGGGGCTGGAGATCATCAACGTCTTAGAAGGGCGCTTAGGCCTGTATTTATCCCGCCTCAAGCCGTGGGATTTGGCCGCTGGCCGGGCCTTGGCTGAGGGCTTGGGATTAGTGGTAAAAGCCATTGACGAAAAAGGACTCGATGTGTTATCATCTAACCTTGTATTAGTAGCGACGAAGCAAGTGGCGGACGATGTTTTCGCCCTTGTCAATTAGCCGGCTTGCTGTGACCATGACGTCACAGTTTTTTTATGAGTTAATACCGATTCGATCGAGAAGAAAGGAAGATTAGACTTGACCTCGCGTGATGATATCCGCAACATTGCGATTATTGCTCACGTTGACCATGGTAAGACGACCTTGGTTAACGAAATGCTGAAGCAATCCGATACCTTGCCAGAACACTTTGACATCCAAGACCGGGCAATGGACACCAACGCCATTGAACGGGAACGGGGGATCACGATCCTCTCCAAGAACACGGCCGTTAAGTACGGCAAGTACCAAATCAACATCTTAGACACCCCAGGTCACGCCGACTTCGGTGGGGAAGTGGAACGGGTGATGAAGATGGTTGACGGGGTGCTGCTGGTCGTCGACGCCTTTGAAGGGACGATGCCGCAAACCCGCTTCGTGCTTAAGAAGGCCTTAGAACAACACCTGGTGCCAATCGTGGTTATTAACAAGGTGGACCGCAAGGGGGCCCGCCCAGAAGAAGTTGTCGACGAAGTGCTCGACCTCTTCATTGAATTAGGGGCGGACGAAGACCAACTCGACTTCCCAGTGATTTACGCTTCGGCCATGAACGGGACGTCCAGTTACGACTCTGACATTGCGACCCAAGAACACACGATGAAGCCACTCTTTGACACGATTGTCAAGACGATTCCAGCACCAGTCGACAACTCCGACGAACCACTGCAATTCCAAGTGGCAATCCTGGATTACAACGACTTCGTGGGCCGGATCGGGATCGGCCGGGTTGTGCGCGGTCGGATCAAGGTCGGCGACCAGGTAACCTTGATGAAACTGGACGGTTCGACTAAGAACTTCCGGGTTACCAAGCTGTTCGGGTTCTTCGGGCTTAAGCGTGAAGAAATCGAAGAAGCTCAAGCCGGGGACCTGATTGCCGTTTCCGGGATGGAAGACATCAACGTTGGGGAAACGGTCGCTGACGCCCAACACCCAGAAGCCTTAACCCCACTGCGGATTGATCCACCGACTTTGCAAATGACCTTCCGGACCAACGACTCGCCGTTTGCTGGTCGCGAAGGGCAATTTGTTACTTCCCGGCAATTGGAAGACCGGCTGCGGGCCGAATTGCACACCGACGTTTCCCTGCGGGTCGACGACACGGACGATCCAGGTGCTTGGACCGTTTCCGGCCGGGGGGAACTCCACCTTTCGATCTTGATCGAAACGATGCGGCGCGAAGGTTACGAACTGGCGGTTTCCCGGCCACAAGTTATCTACCGGGAAATCGACGGCGTGGAATGCGAACCATTTGAAGAAGTGCAAGTCGACACGCCGGATGAATACACTGGTTCCGTCATTGACTCCTTGAATAAGCGCAAGGGGGAAATGCAAAACATGGAACAAACCGACAACGGGCAAACCCGCTTGATCTACTTGGTACCATCCCGGGGCCTGATCGGTTATTCGACGGAATTCATGTCCTTGACCCGTGGGTACGGGATCATGAACCACACCTTTGAAAAGTACGCCCCAGTGATCAAGAACTGGAACCCAGGCCGTCAAAAGGGAACCTTGGTATCCATGAACGCCGGCAAGGCAACGACCTACGCTATGATGGGGATTGAATCCCGTGGGACCCTCTTGATCGATCCAGGGACGGAAGTCTACGAAGGGATGATCGTCGGGGAAAACAGCCGGGAAAACGACATCACGGTTAACATCACCAAGGGGAAGAACCTGACCAACGTCCGGGCCGCCGGGTCCGACGAAATGGCCCGGATCAAGACGCCAACCCACTTGTCCTTGGAAGAATCCCTGGAATTCTTAAACGACGACGAATACTGTGAAATCACGCCGGAAAACGTGCGCTTGCGTAAGCAAATCTTGAACACCAACGCACGGGAAAAGGCAGCTAAGCGCAAGAAGCAAGCGCAAAGCAAGTAAGCCAAGCGGATTAAGAGGAACGGAGGCGGCCCCTTCGCTCCTCTTTTTTTGCATGGTGAAAAATTCCGTGACATTGCGCCGTTTCGCGGTATAATTTTGGCAACACGTGCCCGAGAAGGGGGTTTTTATGCGAAGATTAAAGGAAAAAATGCGCCAGCTCGACCCGTGGCTGCTGGTGCCCTACCTGCTTTTGTGTGCGATCGGGATTGTGATGGTCTACTCGGCCAGCGCCGCGATTCGCATGCAGACCGGGGGCTCGCCGACGGCCTATTTGCTCAAGCAGACGATCTACGTCTTATTGGGGGTCAGTGGGGCGCTCTTGATTGCCAACATGAATTTGAACGTCTTTCGCGACGCGCGGCTCCTGGGTTATTCGGCCTTGGCCCTGTTAGGGAGTTTGATCTTTGTGAAGGGTTTTGGGGCGGCCGTTAATGGGGCCCAGGGGTGGATCAACCTGGGGATCATCAGCATCCAGCCGGCTGAAGTGGTCAAGTTCTACCTGGTTATTTACCTGGCCAACCACTTTGCAAATTACGATGAACACCCCCAGGTCAGTCACCAGCACATGTACACGCGCCCGGCGCTCCTAACGGGGGCTTTGCTGTTCTTGATTGTGATTCAGCCCGATACCGGGGGGATGGCGATCAATGCCGCGATTGCCTTTGTGATCTTTTTGGCCGGTGCGACGGCCTGGAAAATCGGCTCGCTGATTTTATCGTCGGCCCTGGCGGTCATAATGATCGGCCTGCCCCTGGCGTCAAATTGGATTATTGACCACTGGTCTGGCAGCTATAAGGCGGCCCGCTTTGTTGCCTACATGAATCCCTTTGGGACCAAGAATGGGGCCGGGGCCCAGCTGGTCAATTCCTACTACGCGATCAGCAACGGTGGGCTGACCGGGGCTGGGCTGGGCAATAGTATTCAAAAGATGGGTTATCTGCCCGAACCCAACACCGACTTTATCCTGGCGGTGATTGCCGAAGAACTCGGCTTTGTGGCTGTCGCTTTGATTTTAGTCTTGCTGGCGATCTTAGTCTGCCGGATTATTATTTTAGGAGCGCGGACCAATGAGATGTACGAAGGCTTGCTCTGCTACGGGGTGGCGACCTTTTTAGCGGTCGAAACCGCCTTTAACGTCGGTGGGGTCTCCGGGCTCTTGCCGATTACCGGGGTGACCTTGCCCTTTATTTCTTACGGGGGGTCCAGTATGCTGGTCTTAAGTGCCTCCTTAGGCTTGATTTTAAATGTCAGCCGTCGCCAAAAGGAGCGGGCGGCCCTGGCAAAATTGGAAGGGGAGATGGCCCATGTTTGAATTGACTGAGCGCCAAGGGCTCGTCGTCTACATCACTAGCCGCCGCGTGGTCCGGGTCCTGCGCCATTATGGCCGGATCCAATACGTGTCCAAGCACTTTCACTACGTCATGATGTACGTGAATCATGCCCAAGTGGCCAAGGTACTGCCAGAAATCAAACAGTTGCGCAACGTCAAACGGGTGGAACTATCGCCCTGGCAAACGCTGGATCCTGACGTGGTGGATCTGAAATCGACCGGCCTGTATAAATCACAAGATGAGGATGAATAAACGATGCGAGTAGTTGCAGGAGAATTTCGCGGCCGTAAGTTAAGTGCGGTCCCGGGGATGGCGACCCGTCCGACCACGGACAAAGTCAAAGAATCCCTCTTTAATATCATCGGCCCCTACTTTGATGGCGGGGTCAGCTTAGATCTGTTTGCCGGTAGTGGCGGTCTCAGTATTGAAGGGGTCAGCCGCGGGATTAGTCGCGCGGTCTTGATTGACCGCCAGTACGCGGCGATCAAGACGATCCAAAAAAATATCGCCGCCACCAAGCACCCGGAAAAATTTGACGTGTTTAAGCAGGATGCGGAAAAGGCACTGAAGCTGTTAGCCGCCCACGACGAGCATTTTGACCTGGTCTACCTCGATCCGCCCTACGCCAAGCAAAAAATTGTCGCCAACCTGACGACGATGGTGGCCTTAGACCTGCTTAATCCGGGGGCGGTAATTGTGGCGGAAACCAATCAGGAAGCAAATTTGCCAGCGGATTTGCCGGGCTTTGAACTGGTGCGGCGCCACGATTACGGGATTACGGTGCTGACGATTTATCATTTTAACGGGAAAGAAGGATAAGCATGAAAGTAGCAATTTTTCCGGGGACCTTTGATCCCCTAACTCTGGGTCACCTCGATTTGATCAAGCGGGGGAGCGTCTTATTTGACCAGTTAGCGGTCGCGGTCATGACCAATACCGCCAAGGAACCGCTCTTTACCGTCGAAGAGCGGGTGGAACAAGTCAAGCGGGCCACCAGTGGCTTTGACAACGTGACGGTGATTACCACCCAGGGCTTGACGGTGGATTTAATGAACAAGATTGGGGCGGACTACCTCTTGCGGGGGCTGCGCAATACCAATGACTTCCAGTACGAACGCGATATTGCGGCGATGAACCAATTCTTGGATGATCAAGTTGAAACGGTCTTCTTGTTGGCCGACCCGAAGTACCAACACCTCTCCTCGAGCCTGCTCAAGGAAGTGGCCCGCTTTGGCGGCGACATCGATGCCCTCTTGCCGTCCAATATTTCGGCGGACCTGGCCAAGCGGATGCACGAACGCGAAGAGGCCCGGATCAGCGCCCGCAACCAGGGGCAAGCCACGGAGGAAAAGTAAATGAACACGAAACAAGATAAGCGGATTCTCCGCCGGATCTTGGGGGGCCTGCTTGCCATTTTATTTGTGGCCTGGGCCCTTTTTTGGCCTTTAAACAGCTACATTGAGAGTCCCGGCACCGCCGACGACCTCAAGTCCTACGTTAAGGTCAAAGATCACCCCGATCGGGGCAAGGGGAGTTTTATGATTACCTCGGTCTACTTGCAGCAGGCCCGGCCGGCGACTTGGGTCTGGGCCAAATTGACCCCGCACACGACGATTGAATCAGCCGCGGCGGTCACGGGCGGCCAGTCGAGTCGGACCTACAATAAAGTGCAGGACTTCTACATGCAAAGCGCGATCAATGAAGCGATCGCGGTGGCCTTTAAGGCGGCCCACCAGGAATACCATAAGGAGTACCTGGGCATTTACGTCCTGTCGGTACAAAAGAATTCGCGCTTCAAGCACCAAATCAAGGTTGGCGATACGATCACGGCGGTCAACGGCCATCATTTTGACAACGCGGCCGGCTACCAGCAATACATCGCCCACCGCCCGGTCGGCAGCCGCCTGACGGTTACCTACCTGCATAACGGTCGCACCAAGCAGGCGACCCAAAAGCTGGTCAAAATCGCGACCGGCAAGCCCGGGATCGGGATTATCCTGACTGACAACGTCAAGGTCACGACCAAGATCAAGACTAAGATTGATCCTGGTCAGATCGGGGGTCCATCGGGCGGGCTGATGTTTGCCCTGCAAGTATACGAGCAACTGACCCAACAGGACCTGCGCCACGGCCGCAAGATCGCCGGGACCGGGACGATCAACGCCAAGGGCCAGGTCGGTGAAATCGGCGGGATCGACAAAAAGGTGATTGCCGCCCACAAGGCAGGGGCCACGGTCTTCTTTGCGCCCTACGTCAAGCCGACCAAGGTGGTCCTAAAATACGAAGAAGGCCACCAAACCAACTACCAGTTGGCGAAGGCAACGGCGCAAAAATACGCGCCGAAGATGAAGGTCGTGCCGGTTAAAACGTTCAATGACGCGGTTAAGTACTTACAAACTCATCGCTAACAAGGAGGGGGAACCAATTCGGTTAATGTTGACGACTAACATCCTTGACCCGCAACGCTACGAACGGCAGGAGTTGCTCACGGTCGTTGTCGAACGGGACTTGACGCTGACGAAATTAGATGCCCAAGTCTATGAGGAACTGTACGAAACTGCCAAGGACAAATTGAGCTCCCGCGCCCAGATTGAATTGGCCGACGGGGTTATGGGCTTGCAGTTCACCCCGCAGATCGTGTACCAAAATGGGCAGGCCAGCCAGATCTTGCTCCACGCGACCGGGATGCTGTTCAAGGACACGGCGCCATATTAAGTTTTGTGCACCATGGTGAAAACACCGTGGTGCTTTTTCTTTTGGGGGAGGGCAGAAAAAAATCCCCCTAATTCCAAATTAAAAAGTTAAAAATCAGCCGCTTTGACGTATATATAAGATAAGGGGGTGAAAAATATGGAACAACTCTTAACCCAGCTCAAGGAAAGCTGGGAGATGCATAAAACGGCCTGGTTGATCGGCTTGGCCCTCGTCCTTAGTGGGGGTGGCTATTGGTACCACCAGACGATGAGTGCGCCGCCGGTGTTGCCACAGCGTCAGTCGGCCCCGGTCAAATCCGCGCCGGGATCAGCTGCGCCGGCTAATACCGGCAAGGTGGTCGTGGACGTCAAAGGGGCGGTCAACCACCCGGGGGTCTACACCCTGGCCAAGAGTCAGCGGGTCCAAGAGGCAATCAAAGCCGCCGGGGGTCAGACGCCGGCGGCTGACATGCGCCAGGTCAATTTAGCCAAGCAATTGGTCGACCAACAAGTCGTCTACGTCCCGAGCCAAGGTGAACAGGTCGCAACCCCGCTCGATTCGGCGGGGGCTGGCGGGGGAACGGCCGCTGATCAGGAAAAGATCAACCTGAACCAGGCCACGAAGGAAGATTTAATGAAAATCAGCGGGATCGGTGACAAAAAGGCCGATAAAATCCTGGCCTACCGCCAAAGCCACGGCCAGTTCAAAACGATTGAGGAACTGCAAAACGTGGATGGCTTTGGTGAAAAGACCGTCGCAAAATTGAAGGACCAACTTGCGGTTTAACCTGGTGTGACCCCAAAACTTTGCTATACTGGTACTATTGATGTTTACTCAAACCAGTAAAAGGGGGGAGAACGATGAAGAAACGAATTGATTGGGATCAGTATTTTATGATCCAAGCGGCCCTGCTGGCGTCGCGCTCGACGTGCAAGCGCCTCTCCGTCGGGGCGGTGCTGGTCCGCGATAAGCGGATTATCGGCAGCGGCTATAATGGGTCGGTGGCCGGCGACGTGCACTGCATCGATGAAGATTGCTGCTTGCGCGATGGTCACTGTGTCCGCACGATTCACGCGGAAATGAACGCCCTCTTACAATGTGCCCGTTTTGGGACCTCAACGGATGGCGCGAGCGTGTACGTGACCGATTTTCCGTGCCTGCAATGTACCAAGAGTCTGCTGCAGGCCGGCATTACCCAGATCAATTACCTGCGCAATTACCACAATGATGACTACGCGATGCGCTTGATTACCTTAAAAGGGGTCAAACTTCACCAGATTAAACTTGATGCCAATATCCTGGATGAGGTCAATTTAGACCAATACATCCACTTAAAGGACTAAGCGTACGCTTCAAATTGGCAGTTTCTTTGCGGCGGTGGCGGTCGCCTTGGTGGCCGCCTTGCTGTTGGGGCACCAGCTCTGGGCCGGGGTAGCCCTGGTCTACTTGGCCTGGCGATTGACGACGTGGCGCTGCCCCCGGGGCCGGCGGTGGGTGGGGCTGCTGGCCCTGGCGATGGTCGGGCGTTGCCTGCTGCATCAGACCGTCATTCAGCAGCGGACCCTGCCGGCGGCCCGGACCGGGACCTACCAAGTCGTGGTCCAGCCGGACGCGTGGCAGGTCAATGGCCAGCTGGCGTTAGCGACCGGGCGGCTGGGCAAGGAGCCGGTGCGGGTCAGTCTGCAGTTGACCTCACCGGCCCAAGTCAAGCAAATCAAGCAGTTGACGACGCCGGTGGTCGCTACGGTCACCGGACAAAAGGGGCCCCTGTTGCCCGCCACCAACGTCAACCAATTCGATTATCAAAAATATGAAAACGCCCAGGGGGTGGCCAACCAAGTGCGCGGCCGCGGGACGTTGACCCCGCTGGCCCCGGCCAGCCCCTTGGCGGTAGTTCACGGCTGGCGCGCCCGGCTGACGCATCGTTTGGCGCGCTTTCCCCAGCCCTTGGCCAGCTATTGTCAGCGCTTGTTGTTAGGCCAAAATGATCCGGCCTTGGGTCCCACCATTACGGCGGCCCAGACCCTCGGGGTGATCCACCTCTTTTGTTTGTCAGGACTGCACGCCTTTGTCTTTGTGGCCTTGCTGCGTGGGGGACTCTTGGCCTTGCATGTGACCAGGGAGACCACCACCTGGCTGGAAATTATCGCCCTGCCCCTCTTGTGGGTGCTGGGCGGGGGTGCCACCAGCCTGACCCGGGCGATTTTGATGTTAGAATTCCAATTACTGGCCCGGCAGGCCGGTTGCTCCAGTCGGGTCAGCTGGCAGGTGAGTTTGATTCTTCATTCGCTCTTGCAGCCCGGGGTGCTGCTGTCGCTGGGCGGTCAGCTGTCGTACTTGCTGGCCTGGGGAATCAGTCGCTGCCGGTTTCAGGCGGCCTGGCGCCGCTTGGTGGCGATCCAGTTAATTGGCCTGCCGCCCTTGTTATATGCGGCCTACCAATTCCACTTCTTGAGTCTGCTGGCCAACTGGCTGCTGGTGCCCTTGTTTGCCAGTGTGGTCTTACCGGGTCTCTTGGTCATTGCTTTGCTGGGGCCCGGCTTTAGTGGAGTGGTAAGCTTGGCAAACGCTGGCTTGCAGCGATTACAAGCCGTTTTGACGGGCCTCGCGGCGCTGCCGGGCAACTGTTACTTTGGCAAACCCGCTGCGGTGGTAGCGGGCGGTTTGCTGCTGGCCACCCTGCTCTTGATTGAGGAGGAAGCCCGCTTTCGCCGCCGCTGGCCGTGGTTGCTGGGGGCCTACTTACTGTGCTTTGTAGTGATTCACTGTCCACTCAGCGGCGAGGTCACCTTTGTCGACATTGGGCAGGGGGACTGTGCGCTGATTCGCACCCCGTTGAACCGCCAGGTGATCATGATCGATACCGGCGGCCAGCTGCAATTTCGGTCCCCCGGCTGGGCAAAGCGCCAACCGGCCCAGCGGGACCGGGCCCTGACGACCAGCGTCAACTATCTGAAGAGTCAGGGCATTCACCGGCTGGACTATTTGTGCCTCAGCCACCGTGATGCCGACCACATTGGTTACTTAACCACGGTCGTCCAACAGCTGCAAGTCAAGGCGATCCTGGTGCCCCAGGGGATGGAAAAGCTGCCAGAGTTGACTCGCCGATTGCCGGCAACGATCCCGGTGGTCCCGGTCACGGATCACTCCCAGCCGGCGGGCTTGCGCTTGACGGTCTTGCATCCCTTTGGCTCCGGCCAGGGGAAGAATGAAGATTCAATGGTCTTGTGGGGGAAATTTGGTGCCCAGCGCTTCTTGTTTACCGGGGATTTAGACCGGGCGGGAGAGCGGGCCGTCCTTCACCGGTATCCCCAGCTGCAAGTGGAGGTTCTAAAATTGGGGCACCATGGTAGCCAGACGGCGAGTGATCCCACGGTTTTGCGCCGGTTGCGCCCGCAGTTGGCGATTATTTCCGCGGGCCGCAAGAATCGCTACGGGCATCCCCACCAATCCACCATCCAGACCTTAAAGCGCCAGCAGATTCCCTTTTGGTCTACCCAACAGCGGGGGATGATTACCTATCGTTATTGGGGCAATCACGGTACCTGGATGACGAAATTGAAAGGAAGTGAACTGACGTGGATGTTGCCACCTTACGCACGCAACTAAAAAATGCCCACCCGGCCCCGCTATACTTGGTCTTAGGGACCCAGCAGGTCTTATTGGATCAAGCCCGGGCCGCTTTTCTGGCCCTAGTGCCAGAAGCAGAGCGGGTCATGAACGTCGGCAGTTATGATTTGGAAGAGACGGACTTGGCGACGGCTTTAGACGATGCCCAGTCGGCGCCCTTTTTTGGGGAGCGGCGGTTAGTCTTGTTAAACAAGCCGGCCTTTTTAACCGGAAATGGCAGCCGGGGGAAGGTCAAGCAGGATCCAGAGCTGCTGTTAAACTATCTGAAGGCCCCGCAACCATCGACGGTGTTGGTGATTTTAGCGCCCTACGAGAAGCTAGATGGGCGCAAGGCCGTTGTCAAGGCGTTAAAAAAGCAGGCCGTGCAGGTCAGCGCCGCGCCATTGAGTGAACAGGATGCCCGGCGGTTGATCCAGTCCCGGGTGCAGCAAGCCGGCTTTCACTTTGGCAGCGGAGCCCTGGATGAACTGGTGCGGCGCACGAACGCCGATTATGGCCTGATGATGGCCCATTTGCCGCAGTTACAGCTCTTGGCTTACCAGAGCAAGGAAATCGATTCAGCCAGCGTGCAAGGGCTGGTCGCGCAATCGTTGGATGAAAATGTCTTTGATCTGGTGACGGCGGTCTTGCAGCGGCATCAAGAGCAGGCGCTGGGCTTATACCGGGAATTATTGGCTGCCCAACAACAGCCCCTGCAGATCAACGCGGTTCTGGTCAGTCAGTTCCGCTTGTTATTGCAGGTGAAAATTTTGACGGCCCGCGGGCTGAGTCAGGCGACCCTGGCTAAGCAACTCAAGGTCCACCCGTACCGGGTTAAGTTGGCCGCGCAAACGGTCCGGCGCTTTACCTTACCGGCCTTGAGCCAAGCTTATCTTGGCTTGGTCCGGATTGAAAAAGCCCTCAAGACGACCAACCGGACGCCGGAGTTACTCTTTCAATTGTTCTTACTACAATACAGTCAAAAAGTTAGCTGACAAACAAGCGCGCTGGGTGAGGAATTCCTCGCTCAGCGCGCTTGTTATTAGGGTAATAAAAAAACGCCGGGTGAATTCCCGACGCTTTTATTTCATTACTTTGCAAGGCGGGCAGCCAGACGTGACTTGTCACGGGCAGCCTTGTTAGCCTTGATCAAGCCCTTGGAGTGGGCGCGGTCAATGGCAGAGATTGCTTGCTTGTACAGATCTTCAACGTTGTCTGCACCGGCTAACTTTGCCTTGTCAAACTTCTTGATGGCAGTCCGCATAGCGCTCATTTGGGAAGCGTTGCGTACTGCTGCCTTTTCGTTAACGCGGACGCGTTCGATTGCTGACTTAATAATTGGCATTTCAATTTCACCTCCGTACCTCTTGGTATCGGTTGACCAGAATTTTCAACATTTGTCATTATACCGAATCATGCCATGCAATGCAATAGGGATTCCCGAATGGAAAAAGAAAACTTGCAATTGCCAGGGAAGTTTAGTATATTAGCTAAGGTCGCAAAAGCGGTCAGCCCGCTCCTCAGTTTGACGATCCTCACCGACGTCTTACTTAGCAGCGGGGGTTAAAAAATTGAAAGGTGGGAAAATAGTTATGGCTATTTCAAAGGAAAAGAAGAACGAAATCATCAAGCAATACGCAACGCACGAAGGGGACACTGGTTCCACGCAAGTGCAAGTGGCAGTTTTGACGGCGGACATTAATGAATTGAACGAACACATCCGCACGCACAAGCACGACTACCACTCCCAACGTGGTTTGATGAAGAAGATCGGTCACCGGCGGAACCTGTTGGCTTACCTCCGGCGGACGGACCTGCCTGCTTACCGGGAACTGATCAAGAGCCTTGGTTTGCGGCGGTAATCAGCTTAAATCCTTTCGACCTCAGCGCTGGCTGGGGTCTTTTTTTATACGTTGGTCAAAAAGGCGGGGCGAGCTTTTGAATTGCGCGGCTGGGGTGTGGTAAGATAGGAATATCATAACTCTGGAAAAATAATGACAACGGGACCCAACCATTACCCAGTTGCCAATTGACAGTTGAATTAAAGGTAAAAGGAGACAGATTTGTGACAAAAATCAATGTAATTCCCTTTGGGGGCGTGCGCGAAAACGGTAAGAACATGTATGCCGTGGAAGTGAACGACCAGATTTTTATTTTGGACTGCGGCCTGAAGTACCCCGAAAATGAATTGATGGGCATCGACGTGGTAATTCCCGACTGGGCCTACTTAAAAGAACACGCCGACAAGATTGCCGGGGTCTTTTTAACCCACGGTCACGCCGACGCGATTGGGGCCTTGCCGTACTTTTTGATGGACTTCCAGGTGCCGGTCTTTGGGAGCCGTTTGACGATTGAATTGGCCAAGCTGGCCGTGAAGCAACACAAGCAGGTCAAGAAGTTCAATGACTTTCATGAAGTTGACCCCGCCACGGAAATTGACTTTCAAAATGTGACGGTCAGCTTCTTTGCGACGACCCACACCCTGCCCAACACGCTGGGGATCGTCCTGCACACCGATGAAGGGGCGATCGTCTACACCGGGGACTTCAAGTTTGACCAAACCGCCCGTGATGGCTACCGGACTGACCTGGCTAAGCTGGCCCAAGTTGGCCAAGCCGGGGTCTTATTGCTGTTGAGTGATTCGGCCGGGGCGGCGTTAACGGCGGCCTCGACCCGGGAAAAAGACATCGCGGCCTACATTTTGGACGTCTTTGAAAATCATAACGGCCGGATCGTGGTCGGCAGTGTGGCCTCCAACATCATGCGGGTCCAACAGATTTTTGATGCCGCGGCTGCCAGTGGCCGCAAGGTCGTCTTATCCGGGGGCCAAGATTTAGAACAAATCGTCAGCACGGCGATGAACCTGGGCAAACTGCACTTTGATCCGAGCTTGCTGGTGACGATGGCGGACACCGCCGACTTGGCGCCGGAAGAAATCGTGATCTTAGAAACGGGCAAGATGGGGGCGCCGATCAAAGCCCTGCAAGAAATCGCCAATGGTGACGATCCGGAAGTGACCCTCGGGGAAGGTGACCTGGTCTTTGTGGCGACGACCCCATCATATGCAATGGAAGCCGTGGTCCAAAAGGTGACCGATATGCTGTACCGGACGGGAGCAGAAGTTAAGTTTATCGCTGAAGATTTGAATCCCTCCGGTCACGGGAACCAAAATGACGAGCAACTGATGCTCAACTTCATGCAGCCAACCTTCTTCATGCCGATCCAAGGGGAATACCGCTTGCTGGATCAACACGCGATTTTAGCCGAAGAAGTGGGGATCCCAGCGGAAAACATCTTCTTGACCAGCAAGGGGGACGTCTTAACCTACCAAGACGGCCGCTTCCACTTAGGCGACCGGGTAGAAGTCGGTAATACGATGATTGACGGGATTGGCGTTGGCGACATTGGCAATATTGTCCTGCGGGACCGGCGGGTCTTATCAGAAGACGGGATCTTTGTTGTAGTGGCCACGATTGACCGCAAGAAGAAAAAGATCGTCACCAAGCCGCAAATCACGTCCCGGGGCTTTGTCTTTGTCAAGACTAACCGGCAGTTAATGAAACAAAGTGCCGAATTAGTGGAAGAAGTGATCCAAGAAGACCTGGACCAAAAGGAATTTGATTGGAGCCACTTAAAGCAAAACGTGCGCGACAAATTAAACCGCTTCTTATTTAACCAAACCAAGCGCCACCCGGTTATTTTGCCGGTGATTATGGAAATTAATCAACACTCCAAGCGCAAGAACAAATCGAAGGCAACCGCAGCCCCAGCGAAGCCCAAAGAAGGTGGCAAAGCCAAGCGGCAAAGCAACCGGCCTTCCCGGGGACGGGGCAAGAAGCGGGCGAAAGCCACGAATGCCAAGGCAACCAAAAACTAACTGATCAAGTTTGAACGTCAAAAGAGGGTGGGAAATAACCTGCTCGGCAAGCCGGATGGATAAGCTAGGACGAAGGTTGGCGCGGTACGCGTCGTTCTTCGTTCGTACTTATCCACTAGGCTTGCGGTTATTTCCCACGTGATCTGTGTAATATTCGAAAAACCAACAGAGGCTGGGGGAAAACACAGTTTTCTCCCAGCCTCTTTATTAAAATGGAGGAATGAGCATGACGCCAACCCAACTCGCCCAATTACACCATGCCGGCCGTTTATTGGCCCAAGGCGCCAATCAAGCGGCGGTTCAAGAACTGCAAACTTTGTATGAACAAACGGATGATTTTGCGGTCAATCGAGAACTGACCCGGGCGCTGCTGGCCGTGGAGCAGTATGGCACGGCTCTGACAATTGCCAACGAGCAGCGCGCCGCCTATTTGACTTCGGCTGATTTGCAGGAACAATTGCTGACGATCGAACTGGCCAACCACGGCTTTATCAGGGCCCGCCAATTGGCTTGGCAACTGCCGACCCCGCGGCAAGGGGCGGCCCAAGCCCAGATTGCGGCTACCGAGGCTACGCTCAAAACCCGGGCCCCGCAAACCCTGCACACGCGCCTGCAACATTTCTATCACCTGGGGGATGGCGGCTTGCTGACCCAACAGCGCCGCTTCGCTGAAGCCTTGCGGTTGCCGCTGGCCGAATTCATTCAGGGCAGCCGCTTTGTCTTGCGCGATCCCTTTGTCAAACCCCTGGTAAAGAGTACCGTGGTGCAAAGCCTGGTGCAATTAAAAGTCGACCAAGAATTGACCATGCTGTGGCTCGACGACCACGAATACCCCTTTACCCCCGCCGCGTGTTTGCCTTTAGAAGCAATGCCGGTCGTCCAGGTCGGTTATGCCGAATTGGCCAAGCGCTTCGCTAATTCAGATCCGTTAACTTACCAGGCGCGGCTGCAGACCTTCAATTTGCACCTGGCCTTGTTGTACCCCTTTGTGGATAAGGCGATGATTGATCCCGGCCGCTGGATTGATGAGATGAGCCAGCCACATCAAGGACCAGCTGCGACGTCAACTGAGAAGATGATTAGGTGCTGGCAGCGGCGGTTAAATGCCCAATTGGCGCAGTTGGGCCTCTAAATGCTTTCCCCGCGAAAAAGTTGGGCAAATCCGTTTACAAATCAAGGGTGAACTGATATTATGGTTAAGAATTCTGATCAGTTAATTTAGGACTATGAATTAGCAATCAGAAGTAGTACAATAAGATATAAGGGTGTGTCTGGTCAGCCATTGGCGGGCCAGGCATGATACTTGTAATTTACTAGGAGGGTTTCATTAATGGCAGAAAAAGAACATTATGAACGTACTAAGCCGCACGTTAACATTGGTACTATCGGCCACGTTGACCACGGTAAGACTACTTTGACCGCAGCTATCACGAAGGTATTGTCCGAAAAGGGCCTTGCCAACGCAGCTGATTACGCTGACATCGACGCTGCTCCAGAAGAAAAGGAACGTGGTATCACTATCAACACTGCCCACGTTGAATACGAAACGGAAAAGCGTCACTACGCTCACATCGACGCCCCAGGGCACGCGGACTACGTTAAGAACATGATCACTGGTGCCGCTCAAATGGACGGTGCTATCCTGGTTGTTGCCGCAACTGACGGTCCTATGCCACAAACCCGTGAACACATCCTGTTAGCTCGTCAGGTTGGTGTTCAATACATCGTTGTCTTCTTAAACAAGACTGACCTTGTTGACGATGACGAACTGGTTGACCTGGTTGAAATGGAAGTTCGTGACCTCTTGTCCGAATACGACTTCCCTGGCGATGACATTCCGGTTATTCGTGGGTCTGCTTTGAAGGCGCTTGAAGGTGACCCAGAACAAGAAAAGGTTATCTTACACTTGTTGGATGTGGTTGATGAATACATCCCAACTCCACAACGTCCTACTGACAAGCCATTCATGATGCCAGTTGAAGACGTCTTCACGATCACTGGTCGTGGGACGGTTGCTTCTGGTCGGATTGACCGTGGGACTGTTAAGGTCGGTGACGAAGTTGAAATCGTTGGTCTGAAGGAAGACGTTCTCAAGTCCACTGTTACTGGGGTTGAAATGTTCCACAAGACCCTTGACCTTGGTGAAGCCGGGGACAACGTTGGGGTTCTGCTCCGTGGTGTTGCCCACGACCAAATCGAACGTGGTCAAGTATTGGCTGCCCCAGGTTCCATCCAAACTCACAAGGAATTCAAGGGTGAAGTCTACGTTATGACCAAGGAAGAAGGGGGCCGTCACACGCCATTCTTCTCCAACTACCGTCCACAATTCTACTTCCACACGACTGACGTTACTGGGACGATCGAATTGCCAGAAGGTGTTGAAATGGTTATGCCAGGGGACAACGTTACCTTTACTGTTGCCCTGCAAAAGCCAGTTGCCATTGAAAAGGGTCTGAAGTTCACCATCCGTGAAGGTGGGCACACTGTTGGTGCCGGTGTGGTATCCGAAGTGTTGGACTAATTTAAATTAGTTGATCAACCTTTTTTCAAGGCGAAAAGGATCAGGATTTAGTTCCTGGTCCTTTTTCTGTTTTTCGCCGCGGATTCCGCAGAATCCCACTGAAATAGTTGAAATCTAAAGGTAGCTACGGTAAACTTAATAAGTATGTAAGGTTGGCCAGTCCAGCCAAAACTGAATTGTAATTGGAGGAAATGAAATGTCAGCAAAATGGGAACGCGAAAGCGATGCCAGCAAAGGGACATTAACGTTCGAAATTGATACTGAAACGGTTCAAAAGGGAATCGACAAGGCCTTTAAGCAAACGCAAAAGCGGATTACGGTGCCTGGTTTCCGGAAGGGCCACGTGCCACGGACGATCTTCAACCAAATGTACGGTGAAGAAGCCCTGTACCAAGATGCTTTGAACGCCGTCTTGCCAGACGCTTACGAAGCAGCAATCAAGGAAACGGAAATCGAACCCGTTGCCCAACCAGAAATCAGCATTGACAGTATGGAAAAGGGTCAACCATGGAAGATTTCGGCCACGATCTTTGTGAAGCCAGAAGTTACCCTGGGTGAATACAAGGGCATGTCCGTGCCAAAGCAAGACACGGCGGTCAGCGATGCTGATGTTGACAGCGAATTAGAAAAGAAGCGTCAACAACAAGCTGAATTGGTCCTCAAGGAAGAAGCCGCTGCAAACGGCGACACGGTCGTAATTGACTACGTTGGGACGATCGACGGGGAAAAGTTTGACGGCGGTTCCGCTGACAACTACTCCCTGGAATTAGGCTCCGGTAGCTTCATCCCAGGCTTTGAAGACCAACTGGTTGGCCACAAGGCTGAAGAAGAAGTTGACGTGAAGGTAACCTTCCCAGAAGATTACCACGCTAAGGAATTAGCGGGCAAGGAAGCTAACTTTGCCGTTACGATCCACGAAGTCAAGGAAAAGCAATTGCCAGAAATGGACGATGAATTTGCCAAGGACGTGGATGAAGACGTTGATACGCTGGCTGAATTGAAGGAAAAGACTAAGAAGCAACTGCAAGAACAAAAGGAAGTTGCGGCGAAGTCGGCCATCGAAGACGCAGCAATTGATGCAGCTGTTGCTAACGCCACGATCCAAGACATTCCACAAGCAATGTTGGACAGTGATGTTAACAACCAAATGCAACAATACCTGGCTGGGATGCAACAACAAGGGATCAACCCACAAATGTACTTCCAAATCACGGGCACGACCGAAGATGATTTGAAGAAGCAATTTGAAGATGGGGCCGAAAAGCGGGTTAAGACCCACTTGGTACTGGAAGCCGTTGTTGAAGATGCCAACCTGAAGGCGACGGACGAAGAAATCGACCAAGAATTAAGTGACTTGGCTGAAGAATACAACATGGAAAAGGATGCGGTTGAAAAGGCCTTGTCCAAGGACATGTTGGCCCACGACGTTGAAATCAAGAAGGCAGTTGACCTGATTGCCGACTCTGCAAAGCAAGACTTGCCAGCAGACGAAGACTAGTGAATCGTTAGGGCTGATTAACAAAAAGGGTTACGGCAAGCCTGCTTGTCGTAGCCTTTTTTCTATGTTAGCTGCAAACCACTTTATTAGTATTTCAACGGCGGGTTTGCTAAGATAGAAAGCATGATCAAGCGCCCTAAATTGGCCCGGGCTACAGCCGGCCAGTTTACGAGGATCAGCGCGAAATTAGGAAGGTGAAAAGTGAATGTTTGAAGATACAAACACGGAACAAAATGTGCATTGCTCCTTTTGTGGCAAATCACAAGACGAAGTCAGAAAAATTGTCGCCGGCCCGGGGGTCTACATTTGTGACGAATGTGTCGAACTTTGCCAACAAATTATTGCCCAAGAGCTAGCCGATGATGCCAGCCAAAAGGGTACGTTCAAAGTGCCAACGCCAGCCGAAATTATGGCGCAATTAGATGATTACGTAATCGGTCAAAAGGATGCCAAGAAGACCTTGGCCGTAGCGGTGTACAACCACTACAAGCGGGTTAATGCCATGACGACCGGTGATAATAACGACACGGAACTACAAAAATCCAATATCGCGGTGATCGGGCCGACCGGTTCCGGGAAGACCTACTTGGCCCAATCTTTAGCGCGAATTTTAAATGTTCCCTTTGCGATTGCGGATGCCACGACCTTAACGGAAGCCGGCTACGTCGGTGAAGACGTGGAAAACATTATTCTGAAGTTGGTCCAAGCCGCCGACTACGATGTGGAACGGGCCGAAAAAGGGATTATTTACATCGACGAAATTGATAAGATTGCCAAGAAGAGCGAGAATGTCTCCATTACCCGGGATGTTTCAGGGGAAGGGGTCCAACAAGCCCTGCTGAAGATCTTGGAAGGGACCGTTGCTAACGTGCCACCGCAGGGCGGTCGCAAGCATCCGCAACAAGAATTTATCCAAGTTGACACGAAAAACATCCTCTTTATTGTCGGGGGCGCCTTTGACGGGATTGAAAGCATCGTCAAGGAACGGCTCGGTGATAAGACAATTGGCTTTGGGACTGATTCGCGGGAAATCAATGATGTTACGGACAAAAACATCTTGCAACATGTGATTCCAGAGGACCTGTTGAAGTTTGGGCTGATTCCGGAATTTATTGGGCGGCTGCCCGTCATGACGGCGTTGGAAAAGTTGGATGAAGCCGACCTGATCCGGATTTTGACCGAACCAAAGAATGCGCTGGTTAAGCAGTACCAAGAACTGATTCGCTTAGACGGCAGCCAGCTGGAATTTACCCCAGAAGCCTTGCAAGAAATGGCCAAATTGGCGATTGCTCGGAATACCGGGGCCCGGGGATTGCGGTCGATCATTGAAGACGTCATGCGCGATGTCATGTTTGATTTACCAAGCCGCCAAGATGTCAAGAAAGTGGTGATCACCAAGGCCAGCGTGGTAGAGCATGCAGCGCCGGAATATGTGATGGACGATCAGCAAGCATCATAGGGGGACCAGGATGGACGTAAATCAAGTCGAACTTACCATTAGCGCGGTCCAAGAAGACCAATACCCTACCGACCAACAGCCGGAAATTGCCCTGGTGGGGCGGTCTAACGTGGGGAAGTCTTCGTTGACGAATGTCTTGATCAACCGAAAGAACTTTGCCCACACTTCCAGTCAACCCGGCAAGACCCAAACCCTAAACTTTTACCACGTGGAAGAAGCCTTGTACTTTGTCGACGTGCCAGGATACGGTTATGCCAAGGTTTCCAAAAAGCAGCGGGAAAAGTTTGGTAAGATGATCGAACACTACTTAACCAACCGGGACCAACTCAAGGGGGTCATTGAATTAGTCGACGGGCGGCATGTGCCGACGGATGACGACATTGCTATGTACCAGTGGCTGACCTATTACCAGGTCCCAACCTTAGTGGTGGCCACCAAGGTTGATAAGCTCAAGCCCAGTCAGTACAACCGCATTGAAAAGCAGGTGCGGCAAGCCTTGGGGATGCAAGCTGGTGAGCCACTGATCCTCTTTTCGGCCCAAACTCGTTTGGGTAAGGAGCAGGTTTGGGATTGGATTAGTCAACAAACGGGGGTTAAGTAGCAATGGAATTTAATGAGTATCAAGAAGCCGCCAAGCGGACCTTGTACGGCAATGAACAGGTCCTCACCAACTGTGCCCTGGGCTTGGCGGGGGAAAGTGGTCAGGTCGTCGATTTGGTGAAGAGCTACACCTTCAAGGGTAAGCCCCTCGATAAGCAGCAGCTGATTCACGAAATGGGGGATGTCTTATGGTACCTTTCGCAAGTAGCCGAGTGGGCCGACATTCCGTTTGATGAAGTCGCGCAGGCCAATATTGCCACCTTAAACAAGCGCTACCCGCATGGGTTTGATCGCCGTAAATAGGGGCGTTTGTCCACGCCAACGGAGGGACGGACGGAAATAGAAAGGGACTGGTGAGAAAACGGTGTTTTCTCCCAGTCCTTTTTCATGGTCGGTTAAGCTTGTTTGTGCTCAGCTGGTTCTGCTTTTTTAGCGTCCTTAGCTGGTTGGTCTGGTTGCTTGGGTGCGGTTTTATCAGGATGCTTCGGGTCGATGGCGAAGTTTTCAAACAAGCGATCCAAAGTGTCCTGCCGGCGTGTTACTAAGCCCATGTAGTCCCCTCCTTTTTTAAGTACTGATTACATTTGATCAGGTCCTATTCTATCATGCCGGTCGGCCTTCCGGCTAATTTTTGGGTGGGACAAGCCCGGCTTTTGCCCTGTGGCGGGCAAGTCGTTACAATAAAGGCAGTAAGATTATGGGGAAGCGAGGAAAACGATGGCAAGTGAATACTTAGAACACAAACTGGCTTTGCTGCCCGACGCCCCCGGCTGTTACCTGATGAAGGATGCCCACGGGGAAATTATCTACGTCGGCAAGGCGAAAAATTTGAAAAACCGGGTCCGCTCCTATTTTAAGAGCTCTCATACCGGTAAGGTCGCTAAAATGGTGGCCACGGTGGCTGACTTTGAAACGATTGTCACTTCGACGAATAAGGAATCCTTTCTGTTAGAAATCACCCTGATCCAAAAGCACCAGCCCTACTTTAACATTAAATTAAAGCGGGGGACCGGGTATCCGTACATTAAAATTACCAACGAACGGGACCCGCAGCTACAGATTACCGGTCAGATCAAAAACGATGGGGCCGCTTACTTTGGCCCCTATCCTAATGTCTATGCGGCTGAAGAAACGGTCCATTTGCTCCAAAAAGTGTACCCCTTGCGCCGCTGCAGTGGCTACCAGGGACGGCCGTGTCTGTACTACCACCTGGGCCAATGCTTAGGGGCCTGCTTTAAGCCGGTCCCGGAAGCCGAATACGCGGCGCAGATCAAACGGCTGAAGTCCTTTTTAAACGGGAATACCAAGCAAATCAAGGCCGAACTAACCCAGCGCATGGAAGCGGCGGCCGCCGCTCTAGAATTTGAGCGGGCGGCGGAGTTGCGTGACCAGTTGCACTACATTGAAGTGACGGTTGAAAAGCAAAAAATTATTTCAAACGATAAGACCCCGCGCGACGTCATCAGTTACTACTTTGACAAGGGCTGGTTGTCGCTGCAAATCTTTTTCATTCGCCAAGCCCGCTTAATGAAGCGGGAAAAACGGCTCTTTCCGGTGGTCGATAGTGCCGCCGAAGAAATGACCAGTTTCATTCTGCAATTCTACCAACGGAAGAATAACATTCTGCCCAAAGAACTCCTTGTGCCCAAGGGCTTGCCAAATGCGGAAATCGCTGGGATTTTGGGGATTCCGGTGCGGACGCCCCAGCGGGGGGAAAAGCGGGACCTGTTGGCCATGGGTGAAAAGAACGCGGCGTTGGCCCTCCAGGAAAAATTCCGCTTGCTCGCGATGGACAAGCAAAAGACCACCGGGGCGATGAAAGAGATTACCGACGCCCTGGGCTTGCCCGCGGCACATACGATTGAAGCCTTTGACCATTCACATATCCAGGGGGCCGATCCGGTCTCGGCGATGGTCGTCTTTGTTGATGGGGAACCGGAAAAAAAGTTATACCGGAAGTATAAGTTGACCACGGTGATTGATCATGCGGACGAAACGGCCAGCACCAAGGAAGTAATCCGGCGCCGCTACAGCCGGTTATTGAAGGAAGGCCAACCGTTGCCGGATTTGATTTTTATGGATGGCGGGGCAATCCAGATGGCGGCGGTGCAGGATGTCTTGGAAAACGAATTGGACTTGGCGATTCCGGTGGTGGGGATGGTCAAAAATGATAAGCACAAAACGGCCGACTTGCTGTTTGGCAAAGCGGCGACCCCGGTCCACTTAGATCCGCGCAGTCAGGGCTTTTACTTAGTCCAACGGATTCAAGATGAGGTCCACCGCTTTGCGATTACCTTCCACCGGCGGGTCCATACCAAGCACTCCTTGAGCTCCCGCTTGGATGAGATCAAGGGGGTGGGGCCGCGCACCCGTACGAAACTTTTGAAAGAATTCGGCTCGATTGATAAGATTGCGACGGCTTCGGTGGAGCAAATTCGGGCGCTGGGGATTAATGCCAAAACCGCCCAGTTAATTAAAGTTTCCTTGCAAAAAAAGGCGGCCGTCAACAAGGGCAGCAGTCACGACTGATTTTGACGGGGTCTGCCTTTTCCCATATAATTGAAAGCAACGACAAAAGAACGGAGAATAAACATGGCAACCTTTGTGGATCAAATTAAAATTGAAGTACACGCTGGTAAGGGGGGCAATGGGATGGTCGCGTTTCGGCGCGAAAAGTATGTGCCGAACGGAGGCCCTGCTGGTGGCGATGGTGGTCGCGGGGGGAGTATCATCCTCAAAGTCGATGAAGGCTTACGGACGTTAATGGACTTTCGTTACCACCGCATTTTTAAGGCCCAAAACGGGCAAAATGGGATGAGTAAGCAAATGACCGGGGCGGCGGCCGAAGATACGGTGATTGCCGTGCCGCAAGGAACCACCGTCCGCGACCTGGACAGTGGCCGGATTTTAGGTGACTTGGTGGAACAAGGCCAAACCTTGGTCGTCGCCAAAGGTGGTCGCGGGGGCCGGGGGAACATGCGCTTTGCTTCCGCGAAGAACCCAGCGCCAGAAATTGCCGAAAACGGGGAACCAGGGGAAGAACGGAACCTGGAATTAGAACTCAAGATGCTGGCGGACGTGGGCTTAGTGGGCTTCCCGTCCGTTGGGAAGTCGACCTTGCTCTCCGTCGTTACCGGCGCGAAGCCGAAAATCGCGGCGTACGAATTTACCACCCTGGTGCCGAACCTGGGAATGGTGATGCTGCCAGACGGACGCGACTTTGCGATGGCCGATATGCCAGGGTTGATTGATGGGGCCTCTAAGGGGGTCGGATTAGGCTTACAGTTCCTGCGCCACATTGAACGGACCCGGGTCTTATTGCACTTGGTGGACATGGGGAGTCAAGATCCCGACCAAGTGATTGAACGCTACCATGCGATTAACCATGAATTGGCCAATTATGACCCCGAATTATTGAAGCGGCCGCAAATTGTGGTTGCTACGAAGATGGACCTGCCGGAAGCGGCAACCAACTTGGAACTGTTTAAAGCTGCCTTAGCCCAAGAAGCGCACCAACCTGAAATTTTTGAAATTTCCGCGGTTACCCACCAAGGGGTTCAGGAATTAATGAAGAAGACGGCGAACCTCTTAGATCAAACGCCGGCCTTTGACAGCCTGCGTCATGATGAAGCGGAAAGCGTCAACTACAACTTTGAAGCCACAACCAATGAACCGGACTTTACGATCGACCGCGATCCCGATGGCACGTGGGTCTTAAGCGGGGCGAAATTGGAACGGCTCTTTAAGATGACCGACTTGACACACGAAGAAAGTCAACTCCGTTTTGCACGGCAATTGCGGCACATGGGGGTTGATGAAGCCTTACGGGCCAAAGGAATCCAGGATGGGGATCTGGTGCGGATCGAAGACTTTGCATTTGAATTTATTCAGTAACGAGGGTTGGCTATGCAGATTGAATTTTTAGGTACCGGCGCGGGGTCGCCCAGCAAACAACGAAATGTCTCCAGTTTAGCGTTGAAGCTGTTAGAAGAACGGAAGGCAATTTGGCTGTTTGATGTGGGCGAAGCGACCCAGCACCAAATTTTGCGGACGACGATTCGCCCGCGCAAAATTGAAAAGATTTTTATTACCCACTTGCACGGGGACCACATCTTTGGGTTGCCGGGCTTGTTAAGTTCGCGCTCCTTTCAGGGGGGCGATGAGCCGTTAACCATTTACGGCCCCAAGGGGATTAAAGAATATGTCCAAGTGGCGTTGCGGGTCAGTGAGTCGCGCTTGTCTTACCCCTTGAAGTTTGTGGAATTGACGGATGACGGGGAAATTTTCCGGGATGCGACCTTTACCGTTTCGGCCAAGCGCTTGGACCATAAAATTGCCTGCTTTGGTTACCGAATTGAAGAGCACGATCACCCCGGGGAGTTGCAAGTTGAAAAACTGCAGGCCCTGGGGGTGCCGGCGGGACCAGTTTACGGCCAATTAAAGGCCGGGCAAACGGTGACCCTGCCCGATGGCCGGACTTTGGATGGCCACGACTTTATTGGGGCGCCGCAAAAGGGCCGGATCGTGACGATCTTGGGTGACACGCGCAAGACCAAGGCGGCGTTGGCCTTAGCCGCGCACGCCGATGTTTTGGTTCATGAAAGCACCTTTGCCAAGAATGAAGCGCGCTTAGCGCATAACTATTATCATTCCACCAGTGCGCAGGCGGCCCAGGTGGCCAAGCAAGCGCAGGTGGGGCAATTACTGCTTAATCATATTTCCGCCCGTTACGTTGGCAAAGCGGCGACCCAATTGGCCTATCAAGTACGGGAAATTTTCCCGGCGACCCGGGTGGTCAAGGATTTTGAAGAAATTGACATTCCACTCAAGTAAAAGGAAGTGACTGAGGCATGATGCGGCGGTTAAAAGCACTGCGTTCACTGAAAAACAAGGTTGTACTGATCACTGGTGGTTCCGGGGGGATTGGCCAGGCGATTGCCCTGGAAGCGGCCCGGCGGGGGGCAATTGTGATTGTGTGTGCCCGCCAAGCAGCCGTTTTGCGCCAATTGGCCACCCGGTGCATGATTTTATCGGGCCGGCCGGCCTTTTCGTTTCCCTTGGACTTAACGGATCCCGATGCTATTGATGATGTCTTGACCAAAGTGCGCCATGAAGTTGGTGAAATTGACGTCTTGATCAACGCAGCGGGGACGGGAGAATTGGTGGAAGTCACCAAGCAGTCCCAAGCGGCGATGGCCAAGATGACCAATGTCAACCTGTTGGCCGCCATGTACCTAAGTCGCTCCGTGGCCAAGCAGATGATGGACCAAGGGTTTGGGGCGATTATCAATATCGGGGCCTTAAGTGGCAAAATTCCGGTCCCAAGCAGCGCGGTTTATTCGGCCACCAAGGCGGCCTTAATCCACTTTAGCAATATTTTGCGGATGGAAGTGGCCGACTTTGGGGTCCAAGTTTTAACGGTTAACCCTGGTCCGGTGCAGACGAATTTCTTGGCTCAAGCGGATCCAGACCAACATTTCGCGGCTCATTTTCCGGCCTGGATGTTTATTTCGCCCGAAAAATTGGCCAAACAGATTTGGGACAGCGTGGGCTATAAGCGCCGGGAAATCAACGTCCCGGCTTACACGGCGCAACTTTCTTGGCTCTACCAGGTTTTTCCGGGCCTAGGCGATTGGACGATTAAGAAGGTCTTTGATTATCAACAAAACCGGCAGCAACTGTAACTAAGTAATTGGGGTGATGAATTGGCACAGACAAATTATGAATGGCAACAATTAGCGTTAACCAAGACGCCATTGGCCGCACAGATTGCAGAGCAATGTGATCTGCCGCCACTACTGGCGCAGCTTTTGGTCCACCGGGGCTGTACGTCCTTAGCTGAGGCGCAGCAATTTTTAAAACCCCAGTTGCAAATGATTAAAGAACCCACCGCCTTGCATGATATGGCCCCCGCGGTCGACCGATTGATGCAGGCCATCGAAGCCGGGGAATTAATTACGGTCTACGGGGATTATGACGCCGACGGGATCACCAGTACGGCGCTAATGGTGGAAACCTTAGAAACGGTGGGCGCCAACGTCAATTATTACGTGCCGGACCGGTTTAAGGACGGCTATGGGCCCAACCAAGCTGCGTACCAACGCTTAATTGAAGCTGGCACCCAGCTGATTTTAACGGTCGACAATGGGGTCTCGGGTCAAGAAGCGATCGCCTACGCCAACGCCCAAGGGGTGGACGTGGTGATTACTGACCACCACAGTTTGCCAGCTGAATTGCCGGAAGCCGTGGCGATCGTCCATCCCCAATATCCCGGTGATGAATACCCGGGTGGTGACCTCTCGGGGGTCGGGGTGGCCTTTAAGGTCGCTTGGGCGCTGTTGGAAGAGTTTCCAACGGAGCTGTTAGACTTAGTGGCGATCGGCGAAATCGCCGACGTCGTGTCGGTAGCCGGGGAAAACCGGGCGTTGATTGCCTTGGGCTTGCAACAGCTGCGACTGGGGGCACGAATCGGCTTGCATGAGCTGTTGGCCTTGACCAATGCGGATGAAGCCCACCTGACGGACCAGGAAGTGGGCTTTCAATTGGCCCCCCGTTTGAATGCCTTAGGGCGTTTGCAAGATGCCAACCAAGGGGTCGAACTGCTGACGACGTTAGACGAAGACCGGGCCAAACAGTTAGCCCAAGTGGTTGACGACTGCAATCAAAAACGGCAGGCCCTCGTGCAAGAAGTGACGGCGGCAGCCTTAGCACTGGCCCAAAGCCCCGCCCAAAAGGACCAACCAGTCTTGCTGCTGGTCGGCCACGGCTGGCACCAAGGGGTGTTGGGAATTGTGGCCAGTCATGTCTTACAAGCTACGGGGAAACCGACGATTATTGCCAGCGTAAATGAGGGGGAAACCGTTGCCAAGGCCTCCGGGCGCAGCCGGGTGGGCTTTAACCTGTTTGACGCCTTGGATGCGCACCGCGACTTGCTGGTCGCCTTTGGGGGGCACCCCTTGGCGTGTGGCCTGTCGTTTGAGGTGGCACAAACGGACGCCTTACAAGCGGTTTTGCAAGCAGCGGCCACAGCACAGCAGTTTGATGGTCAGACCAAGCCCACCTTGACCCTAGCGGGGGAATTGACGGCCCAAGAGCTGACGGTTGATTTTTATCGGCAATTGCAACGTTTGGCGCCCTTTGGTCCGGAGAATGAACAGCCCGTCTTTTTAGTGCGGCCGCAACAAATCGGGGCGGTGCAGACGATGGGCAAGCAGCAGCAGCACCTCAAATTTACCCTGCCCACTCCCGCCGGCGAAGTGGCCGTGGTCGCCTTTAACCACGCGGACTGGGCCCCGGTCTTGCAAGCGGCGATGCCAGAACTGGCCGTTAAGTTGGACTTGAACCGGTGGCGCGGGCAAACCAGTCTGCAACTGTTGCTGGAAGACCAGCGCACCACGGGGCCGGTGGTCGAAGATGCTCGCGTGTCCCGCTTGATTGCGCCGATGTTTGCCGAAACCGCGGTTTACGTGACGTTTAATCAACAGTTACGGGAAAACTTGACGGGCAACGCGGCGGGCCAGGTGGTGAGTGCGCACCAAGCCCAAACGATGGATTTAACAGACCAAACCGTGGTCATCGTGGATTGTCCACCGGATTTAGCAACCGTCACGGCGATTATCCAAAATGCCAAGACCGCGGCGAAATTACGGTGGCTGTGCTATTCGCGGGAGCCGCTTCACCAGGCCGGGATGCCGAATCGCCAGCAGTTTGTGGCCTTATATCAGACCATTCGCCAACAGGCGGTCAATCTCAATCAAATGGGCAGCCAACTGGCCAATTACTTACGGGTGAATAATGAACAGTTAATTTTCATGATTCATGTGTTTTTAGAGTTGAGATTTGTTACAATAAAGGGTGGTGTTTTAGCACCGGTTGACGAAATTACACGGGCGGATTTAACACAAACTATGAGCTATCGCCAGCGGGCAGCCCGCTTAGAAGTCGAGCAAGTCTTGCTTACGAGCAGCACGGCGCAGTTGCAACACTGGGTTCAGCAGGCGTTAGCCAATTAGAGGAGATCTGTATGTCTTTAGATTTACACAATTATGTCGCAAGTGTGCCGGATTATCCGGAAAAGGGGATTATCTTCCGGGACATTTTGCCGTTAATGGCGGATGGCCAAGCTTTTAAGCAAGCCACGGATGAAATTGTTGCCTACGCACGGGATAAGCACGTTGATATGGTGGTTGGTCCGGAAGCCCGGGGCTTTATCGTCGGGTGCCCAGTTGCTTACGAATTAGGGGTGGGGTTTGCCCCGGCCCGCAAGAAGGGGAAGCTGCCGCGGGAAGCGGTCAGCGCCAGCTACGATTTGGAATATGGTTCCGCGACTCTGCAAATGGAAGCCGACGCCATTAAACCGGGCCAACGGGTCTTGGTGGTCGACGACCTGTTGGCAACGGGTGGTACGATCGGGGCCACGATTGAAATGGTCGAAAAAATGGGCGGGGTCGTTGTTGGGACGGCCTTCCTAATTGAATTAAAGGCCCTCAACGGCCGCGCTAAGCTGGCAGACTACGACGTGAAAGCGTTGATGGAATACTAACAAAAAAGCATGTCAACCAGTAGGTGACATGCTTTTTTCGGCTTGGGCTAGAAGGTTTTACCCGTGAATTCATTGCTTGGCAGGGTCGTAAAGTCATACGTCGCCAAGCTGGCAATTGATTGGGTGTAGTAGTGCGCGGCCTGGCCAATCATTAGGTTTAAGGGTTCATCAGCTAATTCCTGGAGAATAATCAGCGGTTTGTGGGCATGGTAGCCATAGCCGACTTCAAAGGCCGTGCCGGAATCAACGTTGGCATGCACGTAGTCAGCCACGACCACCAGGGCATCGGCTTGGTCGATTTCAGCCACGTCCTTGGCAAAAATTTGCTTGGCCCAGGCGGGGCTGCCGACTTCAGCGCTAGGCGCATCATTTTCGTCGGATTGCCGGGGACTGAAGAAGCTGTCGACCGTGGGATTTTGGCGCAAGGCAGCTTCGACTTTTTCGATCCGGGCAATTTGTTCAGGTGAGAAGAAGGGTCCTGCTAGGTAAATTCGCATCGTAAATGCCTCCAATTTCAAGATACTATTAATTGTACCGGGAAGTTAGCAAAAAAGAAGGTTAATTTAGAAAAAAGGTGAAAAAATGATTTTATTAGCGATCTTTGGGGGATTGATGCTGCTGTTGAGCATCTTCTACCTGCTTAATTCATGGCAACGGTATGGACAATGGAAGTGGGCCACCTTTTTGGTCTTGCTCAGCGCGATTCTGACGGGGGTCGGGACCTGGGGAGCACTTACCGGTCATCACCGGGCCAGTTCTTCGCCGACCACCAGTCGTCAAGCAACCGCCCAAACGGCCACTTCCTCATTAGCGGTTGGCAACCAGGCGATGAAGACGGCGGGGGCCGATCAAAGCAGCAAGGAAAACGCCCTCCTCGGCCAGTTGCAAAAGGCCTATGGCAAGCTCGGGACCGTTGGCTTTGATCAAGCCAGCAAGACTTACCAAATCAAGCCGGCGGCCGGCGATGAACAAAAGGCCTTACAAGCTGTCCTGGATGATCCCAGTCAGGCTGAGCAGATTGGCTGGCCGAAGCTGACCAAATCCTTGCAGCAAACCTCCGCGCAACTCAAAGAGATTTTAGGGGCCGGGTATTCCTTGAGCTTGATGGCGCCTAATAGCGATCAAGCGATGTACACCGTTAAGGACGGGCAAGAAACTTTTACCGCAGTCAAATAAAAGCAACAGAGGTCGGGAAAAACGCTGTTTTTCCCGACCTCTTTGTTATTAATTAAACCTGGCGTTGCTGGCCGTGGGTCCCGTGCTCTTTTTCGTTTGCTTGGGAAGAGCCAAAAAGCAACTGCCAACCAAGTGCGGCGGCTAAAATGGCAACAATGATAAATAATGGCAACATTATAATCACCCCACAAATAAATTATTGCTATAAATAAATTATCGATCGAAAAGGACGAGTTTGCAATTCAGAAGGCCAAAATGGGGGTGATTTTAAACAATTGTTAAGAATTTGCTCCGTCAAAAGCCCCAAATTGTTGCACAATGATCAATTTTATGAAATCGTTTGCAAAATTTGCTAGATTATTAACGATGATTTCGTTATACTAGAGTGGTACCAAGTTTGAAAGGGGTTTCAAAAAATGAAATTATCAACGGCACAATTAGCAAAATACATGGATCACACGATGCTGAAGCCGGACGCGACGGAAGCAATGATTGATCAAACGATTCAAGAAGCGATCAAGTACAACACGGCGTCGGTTTGCGTTAACCCATACTGGGTGAAGAAAGTCAGCGCGGCCTTAGCGGAAACGACGGTAAACCCATGTGCGGTAATCGGCTTCCCCCTGGGGGCTAATGCCACCAGCATCAAGGTGGCTGAAACCAACCAAGTGATCGATGACGGGGCGACGGAAGTTGATATGGTAATCAACATCGGCGAATTAAAGGCTGGTCATGATGAAGTGGTGGCGGCTGACATTCAAGCCGTGGCCGAAGCAACCCATGCCAAGGGAGCATTGCTGAAGGTAATTATCGAAAATTGCCTTCTGACCGATGACGAAAAGGTCCGCGCTTGCCAATTAACGGTCCAAGCTGGGGCTGATTTCGTGAAGACTTCGACGGGCTTCTCGAAGTGGGGCGCCAAGGTCGAAGACGTTAAGTTGATGCGTCAAACCGTTGGTCCCGACTTTAAGATTAAAGCTGCCGGGGGGATTCACAGCCTGGCCGAAGCCGAAGCGATGATTGACGCCGGGGCTGATCGGTTAGGGGTTTCAGCTTCCGTAGCAATTTTGAAAGAATCACTGGCAGCCGGTAAGTAGCGAAAGAAGGCGGACACGATGACTTACAAACGCGTTTTTGCAATTGTGTTGGATTCGGTGGGGGCTGGGCCAGCCCCGGATGGCGCCGCCTTTGGCGATCAAGGGGCCGATACTTTGGGTCACGTTGGACACCACTTTGCGGGCAAGTTGGCCTTGCCGAATTTGGCTTCACTGGGCTTGAGTAATCTGCATGCGACCCCAATTGAAGGGGTCCCAGTCGCCCACCCGGCCAAGGGGGCCTACGGGCGGATGGTCGAAATTTCTGCGGGCAAGGACAGCATGGATGGGCACTGGGAAATGATGGGCCTGCCAGTTGAACGCCCGTTAGCGACCTTCCCCAAAGGCTTTCCGGCCAGCATTATTCAGCAACTGGAGGCCTTTTCGGGGCGCAAGGTAATCGTGAACCGACCGTATTCGGGGACCGAAGTCATCAAAGATTATGGTGAACAACAAATTGCCACGGGGGACTTAATTGTCTATACTTCCGGGGACTCCGTGTTGCAAATTGCGGCGCATGAGGAGGTAATTCCGTTAGCCGAACTTTACCGGATTTGTGAATTCGCCCGGACGCTGGTCAATGGGCCGGAATACACGGTAGGTCGCATCATTGCCCGGCCATACGTTGGGCCCTATAAGGATCACTTCACGCGGACGGCCAACCGGCGTGACTTTTCGTTAGAACCAACCGGGGCGACTGATTTGGATCGTCTAAAAGCTGCGGGGCTCGCCGTGATTGGGATTGGCAAGATCAATGATATTTTCTCAGGCCATGGCATTACCAAGGGTTACCACAATGAAAGCAATATGGACGGGATGGATCACGTGGACGAAGTGATGCAGACTGATTTTACCGGTTTTTGCTTTACCAACTTGGTCGACTTCGATGCCATGTATGGTCACCGTCGGAATCCCGCCGGTTTTGGGCAGGCTTTAATGGACTTTGACCGGCGCTTGGGGACGGTCTTGGCCAACTTGCGCCCGGATGATTTATTGCTGATTACGGCCGACCATGGTAATGATCCATGCTACCAAGGTACGGATCATACCCGTGAAGTAGTACCATTGTTGGCTTATTCTCCATCCATGAAGCATGGAGACATTGACCTGGGGCAGCGGGCAACTTACGCTGACTTAGGGGCCACCATTCTGGCGAACTTCGGGGTGGCCGGCAATGGAGTCGGGACCAGTTTCTTAGCCCAACTGACGAATTAATTGAGAACGGGGGAAATGAGCATGAGTACGCATATTGAAGCCCAAGCGGGCGACTACGCTGAAACAGTTTTGTTACCGGGGGACCCTCTCCGGGCCAAGTACATTGCCGAAACTTTTTTGACGGATGTCAAGCAGGTTAACCGGGTCCGGAATGCCTTTGGTTACACGGGGACCTATCAGGGTCACCGCATTTCTGTGCAGGGGTCCGGCATGGGGATTCCCTCAATGTCGATTTACATTAATGAGCTGGTGCGCGAATATGGTGTCAAGACCATTATTCGGGTGGGTTCATGCGGGGGGATGGCTCCGGATGTGCACGTGCGGGATGTCTTGTTAGCGTCTGGTTCGACGACGGATTCAGCCGTGACCGCCAATACCTTTGGCCCTGGCGTGCACTATGCGCCCTTGGCCAACTTTGAATTGCTGGACACGGCGTACCACGTAGCCGAAAAGTTAGGCATTCAGGTTAAAGTCGGTGACATTTTTGCGGCGGACCGCTTCTACAACGACGAATTGGACATGCAAAAGTTGGCGGATTACGGGATCTTGGGGACGGAAATGGAATCCGCCGGCCTGTATTTGTTGGGTGCCAAACTGCATTTTAAGGCTTTGTCGGTGCTGACGGTGAGTGATTTGATCTTTGGGGAAGAAAAAGCCAGCGCGGAAGAACGCGAACGGACTTTTAATGATATGATCAAGATTGCGTTAGAAACGGCTATTCAACAAGGCTAAACTAAAACGGGAGCTGGTAAACTAAGTAGTTTGCCAACTCCCGTTTTCTAAACAGATTTGCGCCGAATTGTCAAAGGAATGCTCCGTTGTTAGGGCAGATTTGGAAAAATTTTGTCCAATGACAAATGGCAATTACGAAAATTATATGTTACAATAATCACTAGATGAAAGCGCTTTTAATGGATCGAAAAATAAAAACGCCAACGTGGCGGGCGAGGTTAAATGAGACGAGTGGGAATCGAACCCACAACCTTTGGTTTAGAAGACCAATGCTCTATCCGGTTGAGCTATCGTCCCAAACTTATATCAGTATATTATAAAACCGCCAATTGTCAAATAAAACCGGTAATTCAATTTATACAACGGATGAGGAAGCCGGGGGTGACCAGTAGCTTGGCTGATTAACTCCTGCAAGCAGAAAACTAAGCAGAACGGAGGGGAAACCAATGGTAACCAAAAAAATGGATCCCCGGGTCATCAAAACCCGGAACAACTTGCGCCGGGCCTTAGTGTCTTTGATGCAACGCGAATCCTTGTCGAGTATCAGCGTGCAAAAGATTACCGAGACGGCGCACATTACCCGGGGGACCTTTTATCTCCACTATAAGGACAAGCAGGACTTTATTCAAACGGCCCTGCAGGATTTTATTGATGATTTGTTTGCCAATGTGATGATTACCCCGCCTGATCGGCGTGCTTCCCGGGTCTTTTCGCTCAAGTGTGCCTTTGCTTACATTGAGCAGAATGCCGATGTGTTTACCGTCTTGTTGGGCAAGTCGGTTGGCGAACGGTTCTATGACCAGCTGTTTGAGCGCTTGCAAGGGGAAATGATGGCCTACGTGCGCGAAACCCGGCTCCCGGTTGACCATAGTGCGGTGCCTTTGGAACTGCAAATTGATTTCGTGGTTTCGGCCGTGTTAGGGGTCATTTCACGATGGTTGGACCAGGGGTTGGTCTACACTTCCCGGTATATGACGCTTAACGTGGCTAAAATGCTCAATGGGGCCGAAGGCTTGACGCCCCCGGTAACGACGTTCTTTGATGCCCAACTGCAAGTTGAGTTAGGGATCCAACCCGCCTAACTGCTAACGCTGAAAATTTCAGCGTTTTTTTATTGGGAGGGGTTGACGGGGGCGAGCAAGCTTGCTAAAATTTCAGTGTTGTATTTGTGAACCAGACAACTACAACCGCACGGTGGTAAGTTTTAAAGCTTTGCGCTGCTTATCCTGGCGAGTCTAAGAATTAAGGAGGTGCACAAAATGTACGCAATTATTGTTACTGGTGGTAAGCAATACAAGGTAGAAGCTGGTCAAGCGATCTACGTTGAAAAGCTGGACGCCCAAGCAGGTGACAAGGTAACTTTTGACAAGGTTGTTTTTGTCGGCGGTGACGACGTTAAGGTTGGGAAGCCATTCGTTGACGGCGCTGCTGTTGAAGGGACGGTTGAAAAGCAAGGCAAGGAAAAGAAGGTTGTAACTTTCAAGTACAAGCCTAAGAAGCACACCCACAACAAGAAGGGTCACCGTCAACCTTACACGAAGGTTATGATTGACGCAATCAACGCCTAAGTGAGTAGAATTTCCGATGATTAAGACGGCGTTCTACCTTAAGGATCAAAAGATTACCCGTTTTAAAATGACAGGACACGCGGACTTTGCCACGGAAGGGTTAGATATTGTGTGTGCCGGGGTTTCGGCTTTGGCCATCAATACCGTTAATAGCTTGGAACGCTTTACGCCCCAAGTTCCCCAAGTGCAAAGTGACAATGTCAACGGTGGCTATCTTGAGGTCACGGAAGTTGGCATGGACGAAAAATCGCAACTCTTGTTAGCGGCGTTTCAAAATGGCATAATTGACATTGCGGAACGCTATGATCAATACATTGAAGTAAAAATGTTTGAGATTTAAAATTCACTGCTGGAGGTGAAAGTAATGCTTATGGAAATGGATCTTCAATTCTTCTCCCACCACAAGGGGGGTGGTTCCACTGCGAACGGCCGGAACTCTGCTGGTCGGCGTTTAGGGACTAAGGCCGCTGATGGTTCCATGGTAACGGCAGGTTCAATCATCTACCGTCAACGTGGGACGCACATCAACCCAGGTGAAAACGTGGGTCGTGGTGGCGACGACACTCTGTTTGCCAAGGTGGACGGCGTTGTTAAGTTTGAACGCTGGGGCCGCAGCAAGCGGAAGGTATCAGTTTACCCAGTTGCTGATGCTGAATAGTGAAAAAGTCGACAGCGTGGGCTGCCGACTTTTTTGTGTTCTAAGGACGAAATGACTGGTTCGTATGCTTGTCAAGCAGCGCGGACGATGGTAAACTATTAAGTGGTAATAACTTCGGAAGGGAGTGAGCAGGGATGCTCGCTCTTTTTATTGCAATTAAACTGGAGGTGAAAAAACTGTGAGTAGTGTAATCGAAACCGTTACGGAACTGGTTAATCCCATTTTGGCTGATCACCAATTTGAACTCTACGACGTGGAATTTGAAAAGGAAGGGCTGAGTTGGTACCTCCGGGTCTACATTGATAAGGACGGCGGGATTACGTTAGAAGACTGTGCGATGGTGAGTGATCAGCTGAGCGCAGCCCTGGATGAATGTGATCCTGATCCGATTCCGCAAGCTTACTTCTTAGAAGTTTCCTCCCCGGGCGCTGAGCGGCCATTGCGCAACGAACGGGATTTTGAACGGGCCGTGAATGACTACATCCACGTTTCGCTCTACCAAGCAATTGAGGGCCACAAGGTCTACGAAGGGACGCTGATTGCTTTGACGGCAACGGAATTGACCTTAGATTACCTTGATAAGACGCGGCACAAGACCGTGGTAATCCCCCGGGATAAAGTCGCCAAGGCCCGCTTGGCAATTAAATTTTAACGCAGTGACAAATCGTGGAATGCGAAGAATAATTAGGAGATAAAAATGGCAGCCAAGAAGAAAAACAATCAATATCAAGAATTGTTGGCAGCGATGGATGTGTTGGAAAAAGAAAAGGGCATCAAAAAAGAAGTGATCGTTGAAGCTTTAACGGATGCCTTAGCCAACGCCTACAAGAAGAACTATGATGACAACAATGCCCGCGTTGAAGCGGTGATCGACGACCGGACGGGGGCCTTTAAGGTCTACGTGTTCAAAAAGGTGGTCGAAGAAGTGGTCAACCCAATTGAAGAAATCAGTTTGCGGGATGCCATGGCAATCAGTCACGGTTACGAATTAGGGGACGATTTGCGTCAAGAAGTTACCCCCGGGGACTTCGGGCGGATTGCGGCCCAAACGGCGAAGAATGTCGTGCTGCAAAAGCTGCGGGAAGAAGAACGGCGGATTGTTTACGAAAAGTACAAGCGCCTGCAAGACGACTTAGTTGACGGTGAAGTAGCGCGTGAAGACAAGCGTTACATCTACGTTGACTTGGGTGATGGGGTCGAAGCGGCAATGAACAAGCACGACCAAATGCCAAACGAACGCTACCGGGTTCACGACCGGGTCCAAGTTTACGTTACCCGGGTCTTGGAAGAAACCCGCGGCCCACAAGTGTTTGTTTCCCGGACGGCGCCCGACCTGTTGAAGCGCTTGTTTGAAAAGGAAGTCCCAGAAATCAGCCAAGGGATCGTTGAAATCAAGGGGATTGTTCGTGAAGCCGGGGACCGGGCAAAGGTCGCCGTCTTCTCCCGGGATGCCAATGTTGACCCGGTTGGGACGTGTGTCGGACCGCGGGGGGCGCGGGTCCAAGCCATCGTCAACCAATTAGGGGGCGAAAACATTGATATCGTCAAGTTCGAAGACGAACCGGAAATGTATATTCGCAATGCCCTCAACCCCGCTGAAGTTAAAGGGGTATTATTTGACGAAAACAATGGCGAAGTGGAAGAATTAGAACCGATGGGAGAAGATGGTGAAGTGCGGCAACGGGTGCACCATGGTTGCACGGTGATTGTGCCGGACAACCAGCTCTCCTTGGCAATTGGGAAGCGGGGGCAAAATGTTCGCTTAGCGGCCCAACTGACGGGTTACAAATTAGACATTAAGCCATTATCCGAAATGGAAATGCCTGCCGATCAAACGGATGAATTTGCCTTTGACGGTGAATAAATTACTCAATTAACAAACTATTCAAGCAAGCAGCGGGGTGAAAAGAATGAAAAAGAAAAAAGTACCGATGCGCAAAGATATTGTTACTGGTGAGATGATGCCTAAGCGGCAGTTGATCCGGGTCGTAAAGAATAAGGAAGGTGAGGTTTCGCTGGATCCAACTGGTAAGAAGCCTGGCCGTGGGGCCTACGTGGGCATCGATGTGGCGATTGCTGAACGGGCCAAGCGCGAAAAGACCTTTGATAAGGTCTTCGGGGTCACGCTAAACCCTGACTTTTACGATGAATTAATTCAGTACGCTGATCACCAAGCGGCCCGCCAAAAGCTGTTTGGCAATGAATAATCAGCTAAAAATCCTCAACCTCTTAGGCCTGGCTCGCCGGGCCAGCCAAATTACCACGGGCGAAGGCGCAGTGATTAAGGGCTTACGAGCCCACCAAGTCAAATTGGTTTTTCTGGCGCAAGACGCCGGCGCGGCCACGACTAAAAAGGTCACTGACAAGGCGCAAACCTATGGCGCCCCCGTTTGCCAATTGTTTACCAAGCAAGAATTAAGTGGGGCAATTGGTCAAGCCCGGACGGTAATTGGGATCAAGCAGGTGGGGTTTGCAAACCAGTTTCAAAAACTACTTAATCAATAATCAAAAGGGAGCGTGAACCTATGGCTAAGGAACGAATTTACGAATTGGCAAAGGAACTCAAAATGCCAAGCAAGGACCTGGTCAAGCTGGCGAATGATCACGGAATGACGGTGAAAAGCCACATGTCTTCTGTGACGCCGGATCAAGCCAAGCAACTGCGCAGCTTGATGCAACCAGCCGCTAAGCCAACCCCCAAGTCGACGCCAAAACCAGCCTCAACCAAGTCAGCGGCAAAGGCTGAGCAACCAAAGAAGGCCAAACATGATGGGGCGGCCAAGGGTGGTCACGATAAGAAAGCCAACAACGGTGGCAACAACGGGGTTCACTGGTTTGGCAACAAGAACGGGAAGAAAAACAAAAAGGGCAAGAAGAACCGGCAAAACCAACGGATGAAAAATATTCAACCTAAGCAACCAACCCAACGTAAGGATAAGCCGCTGCCAGACGTATTAGAATACACGGATGGGATGAACGCCCAAGACTTGGCTAAAGTCTTACACCGGCCAGCCGCAGAAATTGTCAAGAAGCTCTTTATGCTGGGGGTTATGGTGAACCAAAATCAATCCCTGGAAAAGGACACGATTGAAATCCTGGCGGCCGATTACGGAATTGAAGCAAAGGAAAAGGTCCAAGAAGATATCGCTGACTTGGATCGGTTCTTTGACGTGGCGGATCAAGATGAAGCTAAATTAGTTTCGCGGCCACCGGTTGTGACGGTTATGGGTCACGTTGACCACGGGAAGACGACCTTGTTGGACAACATTCGTCACTCCCACGTGACGGCCCAAGAAGCCGGGGGGATTACGCAGGCCATCGGGGCGTACCAAGTTAACTACAACGACCAAGTGATTACCTTCTTGGACACGCCGGGGCACGCGGCCTTCTCTGAAATGCGGGCCCGGGGGGCCAATATCACCGACATTACGGTCTTAGTGGTCGCAGCTGACGACGGGGTAATGCCGCAAACGATCGAAGCCATCAACCACGCCAAAGCAGCCGAAACGCCAATTATTGTGGCGGTCAACAAGGTTGATAAGCCCGGCGCTAACCCCGACAACGTGACGACCCAACTGACGGAATACGGTTTAATTCCGGAAGACTGGGGTGGGGACACGATCTTTGTTCAAATTTCCGCGAAGTTTGGGAAGAACATTGATGAGCTGTTGGACATGATTCTGCTGCAAGCCGAAATGTTGGAATTAAAGGCCAACCCCGACCAACGGGCCGTCGGGACGGTGGTCGAAGCCCAATTGGACCAAGGCCGCGGCCCCGTGGCGACCCTCTTGGTTCAACAAGGGACGTTACACGTCGGGGACCCAATCGTGGTCGGCAATACCTTTGGTCGGGTGCGGACGATGACCAACGAAAACGGGCGGCGGATCAAGGAAGCCACGCCATCGACGCCGGTGGAAATTACCGGGTTAAACGCCGTCCCAGAAGCCGGGGATCGCTTTGTGGTCTTTGAAGATGAAAAAACGGCCCGGGCGGCCGGGGAAGAACGTGCTAAGCGGGCGCAAGACGAAGAACGGGCCCGGACCAGCCACGTTACCTTGGATAACCTGTTTGCCACGATGCAAAAGGGCCAAATGAAGTCCTTGCCGATCATTATTAAGGCTGACGTCCAAGGCTCCGTTGAAGCCTTGGCCCAAAGTCTACAAAAGATTAAGGTTGACGGGGTCCGGGTGGATATTATTCACAAGGCCGTTGGGGCGATCAATGAATCTGACGTGACCCTGGCCGAAGCCTCCAACGCCGTTATCATTGGCTTTAATGTTCGCCCAACGCCAAATGCCAAGAGCGAAGCAGATGCCAACCAAATCGACATTCGGTTGCACCGGGTGATCTACAAGGCGATTGAAGAAGTCGAAGACGCCATGAAGGGGATGCTTGAACCGGTTTACGAAGAAGAAACGATCGGGCAAGTTGAAGTGCGGCAGATTTACAAGGCTTCCAAGATCGGGACGATTGCCGGTGGGATGGTCACGTCCGGGAAGATTACGCGCGATGCCAAGGTGCGCTTAGTGCGTGATGGGGTCGTGATCTACGATGGCGAACTGGGCAGCTTGAAGCGCTTCAAGGATGATGTCAAGGAAGTCAAGCAAGGTTACGAATGTGGTTTGACGATTCAAAACTACAACGACATCAAGGAAATGGATGTTATCGAAGCTTACCAAATGAAAGAAGTACCGGTTGAATAATTGACCAGTGAATCACTTTGAAATGAAGGGAGGCAGCTTATGCCAAACAAACGTTACCGGGCAGAACGCTTGGCGCAATTGATCCAGCGTGAAGTGGACGATATTTTGTTAAAGCGGGTCCGGGATCCCCGGGTCCAAGACGTCACGATTACCGGGGTGGATGTGACCGGTGATTTGCAACAAGCGACGATTTATTATAGCTTGTTGTCTGATAAGGCTTCCGTAAACGAAAAAGCGCAAGCCGGGTTGGATAAGGCGACCGGCTTAGTACGGAGTGAATTGGGACCACGTTTGAATATTTTTAAAGTGCCCCAGATTCGGTTTGAAAAAGATGCTTCCGTTGCATACGGCAATCGCATTGATGAGTTGCTGCGGGAACTGCACCGGAAAAACGAGCTCTAATTAACTTATTCAGGCGGTGCTGACGCGGGTTGGCACCGCCTTTTGCTTAAGCGAAAGGAAGAATGAGATGGACGGAATTATTCCACTGTATAAAGAACGCGGCATGACCAGCTTTGATGCCGTAAGTCGGTTGCGCCGCATTTTACATGAAAAAAAGATTGGGCATTCGGGGACCTTGGATCCCGAGGTGGCCGGGGTCTTGCCAATTTGTGTGGGCAAAGCCACGAAGCTGGTTGACCTGCTGATGGCCTCAGGAAAACAATACGCCGGTGAGCTGTTAATCGGGCAAGCGACGGAAACGGAGGACCTAACTGGTAAAGTCATCGCTACGGCCCCGGTGACGGTCCCGATTCCGGCCGCCACGATTGAAGCGGCGATGCAAAAAATGGTGGGGCCGTTGACCCAAATTCCACCGATGTATTCGGCGGTGAAAGTGAACGGTAAGCGCCTGTATGAATATGCCCGGGCGGGCGAAACCGTTGAACGCCCCAAGCGGCAAGTGACGATTACCAGTTTTAAGTTGACGGCGACAAGTTATGATCCGGCCACCCAAACCCAACGGGTCCGCTTCATCGTGGATTGTTCCAAGGGGACCTACGTGCGCACCTTGGTGGTGGATCTGGCGAAAGCCTTGGGCTACCCGGGAACGATGGCCAGCTTAACCCGGTTAAAAAGCGGGGGGTTTGAACTGGACCAAACCTTGAGCTTGGCTGATGTCCAAGATCAGATGAGTGCTCAATTACTAAATCTCTATCCGCTAGCCTACGCCGTGCGTGACTGGCCTGCCCACGAATTGACGCCGGAACAGTGGCAAACGGTGAAACACGGGGGCTGGTTGCCCCAGGCCAGTCTTGACCAACGGCCCGCGCAAGTGGCATTATTTTATCAACAGCGGCTGCGGGCCTTGTACCAACTAAAGGGGACGGTCTACAAGCCATTGAAGATGATTGATTTAGACGAGGATTAAGCAATGGAAGTATACCGAATTCATCATCCCTTACAAACTGATCAATTACCAGCGGGACCGGTGGTCTTGGCAATGGGTTTTTTTGATGGGGTTCACCGGGGCCATCAGGCGGTGATCCAATGTGCGCAAGTTGAAGCGCGGCAACGAAATTTGCCGCTGGCGGTTTTGACCTATGACAAGTTGCCGGGGATTGTCTACTCAGCTTTTCCGGCGGGCGTCCATTATCTAACCACGCCGGAGCGTAAATTAGAATTGCTGGCGCAACAAGGGGTTGACCGGGTCTACCTAGTCGATTTTACGGCGCGGTTTGGGGCCCTTTCCCCGCAGGCCTTTGTGGATCAGTACTTGGTGGCCATGGGGGCGGTGGTCGTTGTTGCAGGCTTTGATCACACTTATGGGCCCAAGGATGTGGCGACCATGGCCCGCCTGCCCTTTTATGCGGCAGGGCGCTTTAAAGTAATTGAAGTGACCGAGCAAAGTGCGGGGGCGGAAAAAATCAGCTCAACCCGGATCCGCCACTTGATTGACGAAGGGCAAGTGCAAGCAGCGAATGCTTTGCTGGGGTATCATTACCAAACGACGGGCATTGTCGTCCATGGCTTTGCCCGTGGACGGACCTTAGGCTTTCCGACCGCTAACGTGGCTTGGGATCCGGCGGAGCGCTTGCCAAGCGTCGGGGTGTATGCGGTCCGCTTTTGGGTTGATGGCCACTGGTACCCGGGAATGGCCAGCGTGGGCTATAACGTGACCTTTGGCGAGCATAATCAAAAGACGATTGAGGTCTACCTCTTTGACTTTGCGGCCAATATTTATGGTGAGCACGTGAAAGTCGAATGGGTACAACGGTTGCGCGGTGAAGAGAAATTTGCTGACGTGGCCGGGCTGGTGGCACAATTGCACGCGGATGAACGCGCGGCCCGCCAAATTTTAGCTTAAAGTTATTAACCGGGAGGGCGTAATCGCTGATGTGGTGGCGCCCTCCCGGTTGTCGTTCAGGGGATTAATTGAATCTTAAGTAAAGCACCATAAAGTGGTTAGAATTTTAGGGTTTAATGGGGATAAAACCAGTTAAGGGGATGACAGGATGGAGAAATTAATTGTCCAAAAGTTTAGTGGCAAGGTCATGCAAGACGTGACGACCCGCCAATTGGCAATCCGTCAGGTAAAAGAAGTCCTCGCGACGGGCCACCGGGTAATTGCGGTGGTTTCGGCCCCTAAGGGACCCGCCCAACCGTATGCAACGGCTAGCCTGGAAAAGTTGGTAGGGGGTGACTTTAGTGCTTTACAACCGCGTGAATTAGCCCAGTTGGTCGGCACGGGGGAAGTGATTGCGATGTCCTTGATGGTCAACGAAATGTGTCAGCAAGGCTTAAACGTGGTAGGGCTAACCGGGCCGCAAGCGGGGATCTATACTAACGAGCATTATCAAAAAGCCCAAATTGCGCGCTTGGATAAGCAACCAATTGAGCAGGCCTTTGCCGCCGCTGCGCAGGTCGTCGTGGTGGCCGGCTTTCAAGGCCAAAATGCGGCGGGACAATTAACAACCCTGGAAGTGGGCGGCTCGGACATTACGGCGGCGGTCTTAGCGGCAGCTTTTGGGGCCCAACGGTTGGATTTTTTTGTCGATGTGAGTCCGGCGAAGTCACTGCGGTTAAAGCAAGTCGCGGGGCCGACGTTAACGACGACTTTGACCTATCAACAATTGGTGCATTCGGCCGGGGCGCAGGTAATCCATCCCCAAGCGCTGAGTATTGTCCAGCAAGCGGCTTTGCCATTACGCTTGCAACTGGTCAATCGCCAAGGTGAAGCCACCTGGACGATTGTGAAACCCGCTTAAACCAAACGCCCAGCTTTCATGGTGGTGAAGGCTGGGCGTTTATAGTCTATTAATGCCGCTTACTACGGTGGCTGGCAGTCCCTTTGATTTTGTGCACTTGGGTTTTAAAGTGCGGGTGGGTACCAGGGTCTAATTTAAAGTGGCGCAACTTCCCGGGAAAGGGCCGCCCGCTGAAGCGAATCCCCGACCACGATTGCATCGCTGCCGTCATCGTTTGCAAGCCCGTCAACAGTTTGGGATCGCCGGCTTGTTCGGCGGCGGTTTTGATGTCGGTTTGCAGCCGGGTTAGTAAGTTCAGGTGGTAGGTCACTAATTCTTGGGTGAGGGGGGCATTACGGTATTGATTAAAGAGCTTTTGAATCAGCTCCATGGCTTCGATGGCACTTTGGGGCTTGATATAGCGGGCTTTTTCTTGTGACATAAAATTTCTCCAAATACTTTGACTTTTATTGACTTTTACCGGTGAGGTTGGTATATTATTAATTGTGTTTAGCACTTAGCAACCAAGAGTGCTAAAAGGAAGTGATGAGATGCTAACACAACGGCAAGAGTTGATCCTCCAGGCGATTGTACGTCAGTTCACCGTCACTGGTCAACCGGTCGGCTCCAAGCTTTTGGCGGAGGTATTGCCTTTTAAAGTCAGTTCGGCGACGATTCGTAATGAAATGGTGGTCCTCGAACATGAAGGGCTGGTGAAAAAGGAACATTCTTCTTCGGGACGGGTGCCCTCCAAGCAGGGGTATCGCTATTATGTTGATCACCTCTTGGATCCAGCGATGATTTCCGCAACGGATTCGGCAATGATTCACAATTCCTTAGGGACGGAATTCCAAAAGATTGATGAAATTGTTTCCCATTCGGCAGAGATCTTATCCAACTTGACGTCATATACCGCGTTTACCCTGAAGCCCGAACAGCAAAATGTGCGGTTGAGTGGGTTTCGATTGGTGGACCTGGGGAATTCCCGCGTCTTGGGGATTTTAGTGACGGATAGTGGCGAAGTTGAAAGCCAATCCTTTACGATTCCCAAACGCGTTGATCCAGAAGCGTTGGAAGCAGTGATCCGCTTGATTAATGATCAGTTGGTGGGCTTGCCACTGACTGAAGTGGTCAAGCGCCTCAATCAAGACATTCCGGTGCAGCTGACCCAGTATTTGGCGCAGCCAGAAGGGTTCTTGCGGATCTTTGATACGGTGGTGAACCGGGCTGCCGGCGAGCGCTTTTACGTTGGTGGCCGGTTTAATCTCTTGGGAATGGACGAGCATAAGGATGGCAAAGCGATGAAGGCGATTTATGAATTGCTGGACCAAAGTGAGCGTTTGTCGTCGATGATTGATCTGGATACCGCGGGTGATGAGGTGACCGTCAAGATTGGTTCGGAAATCGCCAAGGATAAGCTGTTAGATGACTATGCGCTGATCACGGCGAAGTATCAGGTTGATCAATATGGGGAAGGCATCATTGCCGTCTTAGGACCGGCGCAAATGTCGTATGCCCGCACGATTGGCTTGGTGGATGCCTTTCGCCATGAACTTGCAAAACGGTTGTTAAACTACTATCATCATTACTATGATTCCTAGGAGGGGTTAGATGGCAGAAGAAAAGCAAGCGGCACAACAATCCGCCGCTCAAGCAGCAGAGACTGCGGCGCAAGCCGAGGAAGCAACGACCGAAGCGCAAGCCGCATCCGCAGAAGAGCAACAAACGGACTTGGCCAAGCAAGTGGCAGACTTACAAGCACAGATCGCGGAAAAAGACGACCAGTACTTGCGGGCCCAAGCTGAAATTCAAAACATGACCAAGCGTTTTGCCAAGGAACGCGAAGGACTGTTAAAATACGATGGGCAAGACCTCGCCAAGGGGATTTTGCCGGTCTTAGATAATTTGAAGCGGGCTTTGGAAATTGAAGTGACCGACGAAAGCGGCCAACAATTGAAAAAGGGCATTCAAATGGTTCACGATCACCTGGAAAAAGCTTTGCAGGACCATGGGGTAACAGAAATCGACGCGCTTAACAAGCCGTTTGATCCCCAAACCTCCCAAGCGGTTCAAACAGTACCGGTTGCGGATGGTCAAACACCGGACACGGTAGTCCAAGTCCTGCAAGCGGGCTACGTGTTAAAGGACCGGGTACTCCGGCCCGCCATGGTGATTGTTGCACAATAATTTTAGAAAAAAAGAAGGTAAGAAAATGGCAAGTAACAAGATTATCGGGATTGACCTCGGGACGACCAATTCTGCCGTTGCCGTAATGGAAGGTAACGAACCAAAGATTATTACCAACCCTGAAGGGGGCCGGACGACCCCGTCCGTAGTTTCCTTTAAGAACGGGGAAGTTCAAGTTGGGGAAGTGGCCAAGCGCCAAGCAATTACCAACCCGAACACGATTAAGTCGATCAAGAGCCACATGGGTGAAGCCGGCTACACGGTTGACATTGAAGGGAAGCAATACACGCCGCAAGAAATTTCAGCGATGATTTTGCAATACCTGAAGAAGTATGCCGAAGACTACATTGGCGACACGGTGACGCAAGCTGTCATCACGGTGCCAGCCTACTTTAACGATGCTCAACGGCAAGCAACGAAGGATGCCGGGAAGATTGCCGGTTTGGACGTGAAGCGGATCATTAACGAACCAACTGCTTCATCGTTGGCTTACGGCTTAGACAAGCAAGAAAAAGATGAAAAGATCCTGGTTTACGACCTTGGTGGGGGGACGTTTGACGTTTCCATCCTTGAATTAGGGGACGGGGTCTTCCAAGTCTTGTCCACGAACGGGGACACGCACCTTGGTGGGGACGACTTTGACCAAAAGATCATGGATTGGCTGGTCGCTGAATTTAAGGCTGAAAACGGGATTGACCTGTCCCAAGACAAGATGGCCTTGCAACGGCTGAAGGATGCCGCTGAAAAGGCAAAGAAGGATCTGTCCGGGGTGCAAGAAGCGCAAATCAGCCTGCCATTTATCACGTCTGGTGAAAATGGCCCCCTGCACTTGGAAAAGACGTTGACCCGGGCCCAATTCAACCAACTGACGAACGATCTGGTGGAACGGACCAAGCAACCAGTCCTCAACGCGATGAAGGATGCGGACTTGACCTTCGCTGACATCGATGAAGTGATCTTAAACGGTGGTTCAACGCGGATTCCAGCCGTACAAGAAATGGTAAAGGAATTGACGGGCAAGGAACCAAACCACTCCATCAACCCAGACGAAGCCGTGGCCTTAGGGGCTGCCGTTCAAGGTGGGGTCCTGACCGGGGACGTTAAGGACGTCGTTCTGCTGGACGTTACGCCACTGTCCCTGGGGATTGAAACCATGGGTGGGGTCTTCACGAAGTTGATTGACCGCAACACCACGATTCCAACTTCCAAGAGTCAAATTTTCTCCACGGCCGCTGATAACCAACCAGCCGTTGATATCCATGTTCTGCAAGGGGAACGGCCGATGGCAGCGGACAACAAGACGCTGGGGAACTTCCAATTGACGGATATTCCGCCTGCACCACGTGGGGTGCCACAAATCAAGGTGACCTTTGATATCGACAAGAACGGGATTGTAAATGTTTCGGCCGAAGACCAAGGGACGCACAAGAAGCAAAACATTACGATTAAGTCCAACTCCGGCTTATCCGACGAAGAAATCGAACGGATGAAGAAGGATGCCGAAGCCAACGCCGAAGCCGACAAGAAGAAGAAGGAAGAAGCCGATGTTCGCAACGAAACGGATCAACTGCTCTTCCAAACCGACAAGACCTTAAAGGAATTGGACGGCAAGGTTTCCGCTGACGAAATTCAAAAGGCCAAGGACGCCAAGGAAGAATTACAAAAGGCCAAGGATGCCAACGACATTGAAGCCATGAAGGCCAAGAAGGATGACTTAAACAAGATTATCCAAGACTTGACGGTTAAGCTTTACCAACAAGCCCAAGAACAAAACGGGGCAGCAGGGCAAGGCAACCCAACTTCTGGCAATGACAATGGGCAAGGCAACAACGATGGCAAGACGGTTGATGGTGATTTTGAAGAAGTCAACCCAGACCAAAAGTAAGCTGGTGACCGGCTAGGCAAAAGAGGTTGAGTAGCTACCCAACCTCTTTTGTGAGTTATCAAGTTGTGGTGCGAGGACCAGCGGAATTGATCACAGCAAAGTTGAAGGGGAAAAAGCATGGCAGAGAAAGATTACTACGACATTTTGGGCGTCAAAAAGGATGCTTCGGACGCTGAAATTAAGCGGGCTTACCGGAAATTAGCGGCGAAGTACCACCCGGATGTCAATCATGAACCAGGGGCGGAACAAAAGTTTAAAGACATTAATGAAGCTTACGAAACGCTGAGTGATGCCCAAAAGCGGTCCCAATACGATCAGTTTGGCTCCGCTGGCCCCCAAGGGGGCTTTGGCGGACAAGGCTTTGGGCAAGGCTTTGGCGGTGCGCAAGGGTTTGGTGATTTTTCTGATCTCTTTGGGGACCTCTTTGGCGGTGGCCGGCGGCGCGATCCGCGGGCGCCACAACAAGGGCGTGATCTGCAATACACGATGACCCTGGAATTTATGGACGCGATCAAGGGGAAGGCAACGACGATCAAGTACAATCGCGATGCCCAATGCGACGTTTGTCACGGAACTGGGGCCAAGCCGGGCAAAAGTCCGGTCACTTGTCACCAATGTGGCGGCCAAGGCTACATCTTGCACCAACGGCAAACGATGATGGGGATGATGCAATCCCAAGAAGTTTGTCCGACTTGTCATGGGACCGGTCAGGAAGTCCAACCGGGGGACCAATGTACCAAGTGTCATGGCGCAGGTCACGTGAGTGAACGGCATGAATTAAAGGTGAAGGTGCCAGCCGGGGTTGACGATGGCCAACAAATGCGCTTGCAAGGCCAAGGGGAAGTTGGCCAAAACGGTGGCCCGTACGGGGACTTATACATTGTCTTTCGGGTGACGCCAAGTCGGGACTTCCGGCGGGATGGCACGACGATTTATGTCGACCAAGATATTTCGTTTACCCAAGCGGCCCTTGGTGACAAAATCAAGGTTAAGACCGTCCACGGTGATGTTGATTTAAAGATTCCGGCCGGGACGGAATCAGAAACCAACTTCCGCTTGCGGGGGAAAGGGGTGCCATTTGTCAACGGTAAAGGGGTCGGTGATGAACACGTTACCGTCCACGTTAAGACACCGCAAAACCTCAACAAGCGGCAAAAAGAAGCTTTGTTGGCCTTCGCGGCGGCTTCTGGTGAAGACGTGAAGGGTTACAAAGGCGGTTTCTTTGATAAGCTGCGCGATGCCTTTGATGACTAAATTTGAATTGGGGACTGGACTTAACCGGTCCCTTTTTCTTTGTCCGTTAAATTTTGGTATACTAAATAGTTAGAAAATGCGATAAGAAAGTGAGCCTGGTGAAATGGATTTAGCAGCAATGAAGGAACGCCAAAAACGGATCCGCAATTTTTCGATTGTCGCCCACATTGATCATGGGAAATCGACCTTAGCAGACCGGATTTTGGAAATGACGGATACAATCAGTAAGCGGGAAATGAAAAATCAGATCCTGGATGACATGCCATTAGAGCGGGAACGGGGGATTACGATCAAGTTAAACGCGGTGGCGTTAACTTACCATGCCAAAGATGGCCAGGATTATATTTTCCACTTGATTGACACCCCCGGGCACGTCGACTTCTCGTATGAGGTATCACGTTCGTTAGCCGCTTGTGAGGGGGCCCTGTTAGTGGTGGACTCAACACAAGGGGTCGAAGCCCAGACCCTGGCCAATGTATATTTGGCCCTTGATAATGACCTGGCAATTTTGCCGATTATCAATAAGGTGGACTTGCCCTCCGCTGATCCGGCAGGGACGCGGCAACAAATTGAAGATGAAATCGGGTTGGAAACGGATGAAGCCGTCGATATTAGTGCGAAGACCGGGGTCGGAGTCGCCGAAGTCTTAGAAAAAATTGTCCATGACGTCCCGGCACCGACGGGCGACTTGGCTGCGCCGCTGAAAGCCTTGATTTTTGATTCGAAGTATGATGACTACCGCGGGGTGGTCTTATCGATCCGGGTCTTTGAAGGGACCGTTAAGAAGGGGGATCGGATCAAATTAATGAACAGCGGGGCTGAATACGAAGTGGCGGAAGTGGGGATCAACTCCCCTAAGCCCCTGGCGCGGGATGTCTTGATGGCAGGAGACGTCGGTTACATTACGGCCGCGATTAAAGACATTAAAGACACCCAAGTTGGGGATACCGTGACGTCAGCCGCCCAGCCAACCAGTGACGCTTTGGCTGGTTACCGCCAGATGACGCCCATGGTTTATGCCGGGCTGTACCCGACGGATAACGCCAAGTTTAATGACTTGCGGGAAGCCCTGGAAAAATTACAACTAAACGATGCGGCACTGACCTTTGAACCCGAATCTTCGCAGGCCTTGGGCTTTGGGTTCCGGTGCGGTTTTTTGGGCTTATTGCACATGGATGTGGTCCAAGAACGGCTGGAGCGGGAATTTGATTTGGATTTGATTACGACGGCGCCTTCGGTAACCTACCACGTTGACCTGCATGATCAGACCACCAAGGCGGTGGAAAATCCCGCGGAAATGCCCGATGTGTCAGCGATTAAGGACATTAAAGAACCCTATGTCAAAGCCTCAATCATGGTGCCCAATGATTACGTGGGGGCGGTGATGGAATTGTGCCAACGCAAGCGGGGCCAATTTGATACGATGGAATACCTGAGTGATACCCGGGTCAACGTAATTTACCATATTCCGCTGGCCGAAATTATCTATGATTTCTTTGACAAATTGAAGTCCAGTACCCACGGGTATGCCTCCCTGGATTACGAAGTGGATGATTACCGGGAAAGTGACCTGGTCAAAATCGATATTCTGTTGAATGGGGACCGGGTCGATGCCTTAAGCTTCATTACCCACCGCGACTTTGCGGCCGAACGGGGCCGTGAAATTGCGGCCAAGTTAAAGAAGATTATTCCGCGGCAAAACTTTGAAATTCCAATTCAAGCGGCAATTGGGTCCAAGATTATTGCCCGAACGACGATCAAAGCTTACCGTAAGGACGTTACGGCCCGGATCCACACGGGGGATCCGGACCGGCGGGCCAAGCTGCTAGACAAGCAAAAACGGGGCAAGAAGCGGATGAAGGCCGTCGGCAAGGTCGAAATTCCGCAAAAAGCCTTTATGGCCGTCTTGCAAACCGACGAAGAAGTCGAAGGCAAGTAACCGCCCGCCCCTAATATCGGAAACAAGAAGCGGTGGCCCCAAAGCGCGGGCGGCCGCTTTCATCGTTGCTTAGTGAGAGGAAATATGACACGAATTGAACGTTTACAACAACAATTACCGACCCTGTACCTCGACGCCTTGTTAGTTACCGATGCAACGAATATCTTTTATTTGACCGGCTTTTCGTTAACGGCGGGGGATGGCGCCTTACTGATTACGGCGACCCAGGCCATCTTAGTGACTGATGATCGCTATGCGCAAGCACTGCGGGAGTTTGCGACGACGGAAGTGACCGGCTTGATTACCCGCGATTACTACGGCAGCATTAATGAACTTTTGGAAAAACAGGGCTTAATGGTCCTAGGCTTTGAAACCAGTCTGAGTTATGAAGTCTACGACCAGTTGGATGAATTAATGACGGCGGATTTGGTACCGTGCCGGGGCCTGATTGAACAAGCGCGGGCCGAAAAGGACAGTCGTGAAGTGGCTAAGTTACGGGCGGCCGCGCAACTGCACGATCAGGCCTTCGAATATTTGCTTGGGATCTTGCAACCCGGGTTGAGTGAACAAGCGGTGGCGAACCGGTTGGACTTTTGGATGAAAGAACATGGGGCCACGGCCGCCTCCTTTCCGCCGATTGTAGCTTCGGGGCCGAATGCGGCCAAGCCCCATGCGACCGTATCACCGCGCAAAATTGCCGCTGGGGATGTGGTGACGCTTGATTTTGGCTATTGGGTTGATGGTTATACCGCGGATTTGACCCGGACGGTGGCCGTGGGGGAACCCGATTTTGAATTTAAAGCGGTCTATGAATTGGTAAACCAAGCTCGCCAAGCGGTGATTGAAAAAATCACGGCGGGTGCCAATGGGGCCGCTCTGGATGCCGCCGGGCGGCAGTTGATTGAAGCGGCGGGGTACGGTGATGAATTTCAGCATGGCATGGGCCACGGGATTGGCTTAACGGTGCATGAATTACCGGCCAGCTATGGCCCAGCAACCACGCAAGTACGCTTAAAGCACAACCAAGTCATTACCGTTGAACCCGGCATTTATTTGCCGGGCTTGTTTGGGGTTCGAATTGAAGATGACGTTTTGGTAACGCATGGTGGTCATGAAGTGCTGACCCATGCCCCTACGGAATTGCTGGTGCTCAAATAGCGAAGCATGAGTTGATTTTTAGTGGGATCTAGTGCACAATAAAAAATAGATATAGTGCGAACTTCTGGCTGTTCCAAAAGCTTCGCCGTTCACGGAAAGTGAATTGATAATAAATGGAGGATTTAAGCATGGCAGAAGATTCAACCATTATCTTGAATGCGAACGACCAGGCCCTGGGCGAAATTCAAATTGCGCCCCGTGTCTTGGAATTTATCGCTGGGATTGCCGCCAGCCAAATTGAAGGCGTCGCCCGGATGCACGGCTCCTTTGCCAATAACGTTGGCGAATTACTAGGGCGTTCGGACCACCGGCGGGGGGTCAAAGTAACCGTTAAAGACGATCAGTTGACCTTGGACGTGGCCGTTTACTTAACCTACGGGGCCGCGGTACCCAAGGTAGCGGCTCAGATTCAAGACCGGGTGAAGCAACAGATTTCACTGATGACCGACCTGACCGTAACCGAAGTCAATGTCCACGTGCAAGGCATCATCACGGAAAAGGAAGCCCAAGCCTTTGACCCTGATAACTTATTTGAACAAGAAGAAAGTAATGGTGAAGAGTAGTGAGTTTTAGTCGGCACCGGATTCGGGTAGCAGCCTTTCAAGCCTTGTTTGCTTTAGCAACTACCCCGGATGCAGAGAAGAGTGAATTGTACCAAGAAGTTTTGCCCTTGAAGGAAGGCGAAAGTGCCCCCGCTTTTTTAAGCGAATTAGTCGAGGGGGTTCTGACTCACCAAGCGGAATTGGATGCGCTGATTGAAGCCCACTTGGCAGCGGGTTGGAGTCTGGCCCGGCTAGCCCGGCCCAACCTGGTGATTTTACGGTTAGCAACCTTTGAACTGCGCTACAATTCAACGGTTCCTGCGGCAGTCGTAATCAATGAAGCCTTGCAATTGGCCAAGGATTTCAGCGATGAACCGTCGCGGAAGTTTATTAATGGGGTCCTGGGCAGTTTGGAAAAGGAAATGTCTCAGGATTAACAAATTGCGTTTAGTGACGAGGTTTTTGCGAAGAGTACGCAGGCCTCGTCTTTTTGCTAGCGAAAGGGGATTGGACACATGGCAACTTTAATTGATGGTAAGCGCCTCGCTCAGCTGGAAAATGATAAGACGGCGCGCCGGGTCGCCGCCTTGCGCGCAAGCGGGATCACCCCCGGCTTAGCCGTAATTTTGGTGGGGGACGACCCTGCCAGCCAGGTTTACGTACGCAGCAAACAACGAAAAGCGCGGGAATTAGGGATTTACTCGGTACAAACTACCTTACCGGCCACGGCGCAACAAGCCGAGGTGGCGGCCGTCATTGATGCTTATAACCACGATGAGCGGATTCATGCCATCCTGGTCCAATCGCCATTGCCGGCACATTTGGATGAACAAGCGTTAGTTGCCATGATCGACCCGGCTAAGGACGTGGATGGTTTTCATCCCTTGAATGTGGGGAAGCTGTACAATCATTTGCCAGGGCATTACCCGGTGGCCTGCACCCCGCGGGGGATCATTACGATGCTTGATACGTTGAATTTTGAATACGCGGGCGCGCGGGCCGTGATTGTGGGGCGCAGTATTTTAGTTGGCCGGCCCCTGCAAGCCTTGCTGGTGAACCGCAATGCGACAGTAACGATGATCGGCCGCCGGGCCAAGGCGGCGGCGGCCTTGATGAAGACGGCGGATCTGTTAGTCGTCGCCGCGGGGCAACCACAACTGGTAACGGCCGCGATGGTTAAACCTGGCGCCGTCGTGATTGATGTCGGGATCAACCGCTTGGCGGATGGCCATTTGGTTGGCGACGTGGACTTTGCGGCCGTTGAACCTCTCGCCCAAGCCATCACCCCCGTTCCGGGTGGGGTCGGCCCAATGACGATTGCCAGTTTGATGACCCAAACGGTCGATTTAGCGGAATGGAGTCAAACCAATGCCTAAGGATCAACCATTAACCGTGGGCCAATTGACCCGCTACATTAACCGGAAGTTTGAGGCGGATCCCTACTTGAACAGCCGGCATTTATGGTTGGTGGGGGAATTGACGGATTACCGTCCTTCCAGTCGCCACCAGTACTTTGCCCTCAAAGACGATGATGAAACGTTGGCTGCCAAGGATCGGTTTAAGATCAAGGCCGTCATGTTTCAGAGTGCGTTTGCGAAGGTTCATGTCCAATTAGAAAACGGAATGAAGGTCTTGGTTCGGGGCCGGGTCGCCGTTTACCCCAACCACGGGGAGTACCAGTTTTATGTGGATCACCTCGAACCGGTTGGGGTCGGGAGCTTACAGGTGGCCTTTGAGCAAATGTACCACAAATTAAGCCAAGAAGGCTTGTTTGAGCGACCGAAACGGCCAGTGCGGCCGTTTCCCCGGCGCGTGGCGATCGTAACCAGTAATGATGCGGCCGTTAAGCACGATTTGATCACCACCTTTCGCCGGCGCAATCCCTTGATCCAGTTGGTTTTTTATGCCACGAAGGTCCAAGGGGACGACGCGGCGCCAATGATTGCGCGCCAAATTGCGCGGGCCAACGCGGATGGCGATTACGATACCCTGATTGTTGCCCGCGGTGGGGGTTCGCGGGGGGACCTTTGGGCGTTTAATGAAGAAGTGGTTGGCCGCGCAATTGCGGAATCGCAAATTCCGGTGATTTCATCCGTGGGGCATGAAACGGATACGACGATTGCCGACTTGGCCGCTGATCAGCGCGCGGCGACGCCAACTGCGGCAGCGGTGCAAGCGTCGGCCTGGCTATTGACGGATGTCAAAGCGGAGTTGAAAAACCAGCAAGCCAATTTGGTTTGGAGCGTCCAGACCAAATTACAAATGGCTACGCAAGCACTGACGACGTTAAGGCAGACTTCCCCGTTGGCACAGCCCGCGCGGCTGTTGGAACGCCCCAGTCAGCAATTAGATGATGCCCAAACCGCCTTGCGGCAAGCGCAGGCCCAACGCTTGCAACGGGCGCAACAGCAATTAACCAGGCTGCTCAACCAGCTTCAGTTGGTATCACCACAGAATAATTTAAAGCGCAATCAGCTAGAGTTAACGCACCAGCAAACCGCCCTGCGCCAAGCGATGCACGCGCGGCTGCAAAGCGCGCAACAAGCACTGGCCCAAGCCGCCGGCCAGTTGGATGCCCTCAGTCCCTTGAAGGTCTTGCACCGGGGGTACAGCTACGTTACGAAGGCTGCGCAAGTGGTCAGTGCGCAGAATTTGGCGCCGGGTGATCAGTTGGAATTGCATTTTTATGATGGGCAAGCAACGGTGACGGTCGAAGAAGTTCGAAAGGAAACAGAAAATGGCAACTAAACAGGCAGATGCAACTTTTGAAGAACAAATGGCCCAATTACAAACGATTGTGGGCCACCTCCAGAACGGTCAATTAAGTTTGGACGATTCCATTAAGGAATTTCAGACGGGGATGCAATTGGCGCAAGCGATGCAAACGCAGTTGGATCACGCGCAAGCAACGTTAGCCCAATTAGTGGACGAAAATGGGAATATGCAAGCCGCCGAACAAGCTGGTGACGATTTAAGCAACAATGGCGTGCAAAACCAGGGTTACCGGTCTGAGTTTGCCCGGCCTGAAACGGATTAAGGGAGGAAACCTGTGCATAAGCTTTCAGAATTACAAACCCTGATCAATGACTACTTAGCGGCGCATTTGGCGGTCGATGTCGATCAACCCCAATTGCAAGCGGCAATGGCCTACTCCCTGTTGGCGGGTGGCAAACGGTTGCGGCCCGCCCTGACTTTGGGGGTGGCTGAACTGTTGGGCCAGGAATTAACCCCCGCGGTGGTCAAGGCCGCGTGTGCCGTCGAATTATTACACACTTATTCTTTGATTCATGATGATTTGCCGGCAATGGATAACGATGATTTACGGCGGGGGGTGCCGACGAACCACAAAAAATTTGGGGCCGGGATGGCAACCTTAGCCGGGGATGGTTTGTTAACGTTGGCCTTTACTTGGTTGACGGAAAACGAGCTGCCCCTGACCACGCAGGTGCAACTGGTGAAGAGTTTGGCGCGGGCCGCGGGACCAGCTGGCATGGTGGCGGGGCAAGCGAAGGACATTGAGGGCGAAAAAGAAGAGCTGACCTTGGGCCAGTTACAAACGGTTCACGCCCAAAAGACCGGGGCTTTACTGGCTTACGCGGTCGTGGCCGGTGGGATGATTGCCCAAGTCACCCCGCAGGTAATTGGCGACCTGTTCGCCTTCGGTAAGGCCTATGGATTGGCCTTTCAAATCCAGGATGATTTGTTGGATGTGACCGCAACCAGTGCGGAAGTTGGCAAGGAAGTTCACCGGGATGCGGCCGCGCACAAAAATACCTACCCGGGACTGTTAGGATTGGCCGGGGCCCAAGCGGCCTTAGCCCAAGCCTTGACCACGGCGCGGCAGGCGCGGGACGCCCTCGGGGCCCAATTAGCGGTGCAACCACAGATTTTAGATGAATTTTTAGCTTATTTTGAGAGGTAAGGGATGGAAAAAGAGCGCGTTGATGTATTACTGGTAAAACAAGGGTTATTTGATTCCCGCGAACAAGCCAAGCGGGCGGTCATGGCCGGGGAAGTCTTGGGGCAAAATAATGAACGCTTGGATAAGGCGGGTCAAAAAATTCCGGTCACCACGACTTTGCACCTAAAGGGCAAGAAAATGCCGTATGTAAGTCGTGGGGGGTTAAAACTGGCAAAGGCGCTGCAAGTCTTTGGGCTTTCGGTGGCTGGTTTAACCGTCTTAGACATTGGCTCTTCGACGGGTGGCTTTACCGATGTGATGTTGCAAAATGGGGCCAAATTAAGTTATGCCTTAGACGTGGGGACGAATCAATTGGTCTGGCAACTGCGCGATGATCCCCGGGTCGAGGTCATGGAGCAAACTAATTTCCGTTATTCCAAACTAGCGGATTTCCACCGGGGCCAACCAGAGTTCGCTTCAATTGACGTTTCCTTTATCTCCTTGAGTTTGATTTTGCCGCCGCTCGCGGAAATTTTAAAGCCCGCCGGCAAAGTCGTTGCTTTGATTAAACCCCAGTTTGAAGCGGGCAAAGAAAAGGTGGGCAAGCACGGGATTATTAAGGATCCTGCCGTTCACCAGGAAGTAATTGAGCACGTCTTTGCTTTTGCTACGGCAGCGGGTTTTGCCGTTGAACAGCTGGACTTTTCGCCGATTAAAGGTGGTCAGGGCAACATCGAATTTTTAGCCCAGTTGGCCTTGGTGGGGCCAGCCCAAGCCCACGTGGCGCCCACGATTGATATTGCAGCGGTAGTGGCGGCCGCCCAGACGGAGCTGAACGCCAAAAAATAAATTCGGTAGGGGAAGCCGAGCGATTAGAGGAGTGAGTGATGAAATGAAGAAAACCAACCGGCAAGCGGAAATTAAGCAAATTATTGAACAGCACGCGGTAGAACGCCAAGAAGATTTGGTGACTTTGTTGGGGGAAGTCGGGATTACCGTTACCCAGGCGACCATTTCACGCGATATTAAGGAGTTAAAGTTAATCAAGGTGCCGACGGCGGACGGTGGGTATCGTTACAGTATGCCAACCAAGAAGTCGGAAAATGAAGATGCCCAACTGCAAAAGGCAATTCAGACCTATTTACAGGTCTTAAAAAAGTCCGACCGGTTCTTGTCCTTGACGATGCACCCGGGACATGGCCCGGTGGTGGCAATGCTAATTAACCGGTTGGAATTCCCGGAAGTCTTTACGGCGATTGGCGATGATATGACGGTGTTAGTGGTTTGCCAATCGGCCACGGCGGCGGATCAATTTGCGGCAACGTTGGAACAAATGAGGTAGAGCAATGTTACAAGAGCTGACGATTGATAACTTAGCGATTATTAATCATTTGACCTTGGCCTTTGATGACCAGATGACGGTCTTAACGGGGGAAACCGGGGCCGGCAAGTCAATTATCATTGATGCGGTGGGGTTGTTGGCCGGGAGCCGCGGCTCAACTGATTTTATTCGCCGGGGCGCGGATAAACTGACCCTGCAAGGGCAATTTACGGTCCCGGAAACCCCCCAGGCATTGGCGCGCTTGGATGAATATGGCATTGACCATGCCGATGGGACCCTGATTATTTCCCGTGAAATTCACCAAAGCGGGCGCAATACGATCCGGGTAAACGGGACCTTGGTAAATACCACGATTCTCAAAGCGATTGGGGCGGGCCTGGTTGACATTCAAGGCCAAAATGAACATCAGCTCTTAATGCAACCCGAAAATCATTTAACCATGCTCGACCAGTTTGCTGGAGCCCCGGTTAAACCATTGTTAAGCGCGTACCAAACCGCCTATGCGGAATATCAGCAACTAAAGGCGGCCGTAGAGCGCAAAAAAGAAAATGAACAGCAATGGGCGCAACGGTTGGATATGTTGCGGTACCAAGTTGAAGAAATTGAAGCGGCGGCCCTCAAACCCGATGAAGAAGCCAGTTTGGAAGCGGAGCGGGACCGGCTGGTGCATTTCCAGCAGATTAACAATGCCTTGGCGATGGTCACGGCCCGCTTGAATGGGGAGGATGGGGCCCCTGTGTTAGATCAGGTCGCCGAAATGATGAATGACGTCGAAGCGATCAGTGCCTTTGACCCAGCCTTTAAAGATCTCGCCCAGGGGTTAGCGGATGCCTACTACTCACTGCAAGATGCTGCTGACTCCGCTAGCCGGGCGTTGGATGGGTTAGAATTTGATCAGGGGCGCCTGGAGCAAATCGAAAATCGCCTGACGCTGATTGGGGATTTAGAGCACAAGTACGGTGACCGCTTGCCAGATGTGCTGGCTTACTACGAACAAATTAAAGCGGAATTAGATGAGATGGAGCAAGTGGCCGATTCCGACAGTGATCAAGAGGCTCGTTTGCAAGCGACCACCAGTGAATTGACGCAGTTGGGTCAGCAACTGACGGAAGTGCGCAAGCAGGCCGCGCAACGGTTGGAAAAACAAGTCCAGCACCAACTACGGGAACTGTACATGGAACGGGCGGTTTTTACGGTCCACTTTGCCCCGGTGGCTAAGCAGCATTTTCAGGCTGATGGTCAAGACGACGTTGAATTTTACATCCAGACTAATCCGGGCGAACGGATGGGGCCCTTAGCTAAGATTGCTTCCGGCGGGGAACTGTCACGGGTAATGTTAGCCCTGAAGACGATTTTTGCCCAAGGCGAAGGGGTGACCAGCATCATTTTTGATGAGGTGGATACCGGGGTCAGCGGCCGGGTAGCGCAAGCAATTGCCGATAAAATCAAAGTCATTGCCCAAAAATCGCAGGTGCTTTGTATCAGCCACTTGCCGCAGGTGGCGGCGGTAGCCCAGCACCATTTTCTGATCCAAAAACAGGTCCACAATGAGCGGACAACGACTTCAGTGACCCCCCTGCAAGCTGCGCAACGAATCGATGAGTTGGCCCGGATGTTGGCGGGCGACACAATCACTAAGCTGACGCGCGAACACGCCAAGGAACTATTGGCGATGGAGCAAAAGAAATAACAAGCAAAATGGCGTTACCCTTAGCCCAAGCGAGCCAAGGATAACGCCATTTGTTTTGGTGCTTAGTTTAACAGCATTTGCCCAATAAAAAAGAGGATCGGGATCAAGAGGGCGGGCAGCAGATTTAAGGTTTTAATTGCTTTGATTTTTAAAATGCTCAAACCGGAGGCGAGGATCAAAAAGCCCCCCACCGCGGCTAATTCCGTGACTAAGGCGCCCGAAAAGAAGCTGGCTGACAGGTAACGGGCAATTAAGAAGATCCCGCCTTGCCATAAAAAGAGGACCGGCGCACAGACGAGCATTCCCCACCCAAAGCTAGCCCCAAACACAATGGAAGTGACAAAGTCCAGGCTGGCATTGGTTAACAGCATGGTTTGGTCGCCTTTAATCGCAGCCATCACGGGGCCAACGATGGAGAGCGCGCCAATGCAGTAGAGCAATAAGCCGGTCGCAATCCCCCGCCCAACCCGGGCGGCGCCAAAGTGCGCGACCACCCGGTTAAAGCGTTCGTCGATTTGAAGGGCCGTGCCGCTGACGGCGCCCAGGGCCAGGCTGACAATGAATAAAACCGGATAGTGACTGTGTGGTAAATTGGTAGCAATGTATTGCACCCCGATCCCCAGGGCGGTGAGGCCCATCGCGTCAAAGAGCGCTTGTTCATAGCGTTGGCTTAAACCGTGCTTTAATAAGCAACCAAGGGTGGTGCCGCTTAAAATGGCGGCCACGTTCACGAGTGTTCCAAACATAGTTCGATCCCTTTCCCAAAAAAGTTGATATTAAAAATTATACGAGCTTAGGAAGGGCAGAACAAGGGCTTAGCCGGCAATGTAGCGAAGTTGTTGAATAGTAAAAAAGTAGGTCTGGTTTTGATGGATTAACAGATAACGTTGCTCATCGAAAGCCTTGATGGTCCCACGGACATTAATCGGATAGCCAGCTGCCGTGGCGGGCATTAACTGGACAAAGACTTCGCGTTGCTGGTCAATTGCCATTTTTAAAAAGAGTTGGCGTTGGAAAAGGGGTTCGACCGGCAGGAGGGTGACGGGGGGCTGTTGTTCGAAGAAGGGTTCTTCAAAGAGGGGTTTAAGGTGGGTAAGTAATTTAGCTGTTCCGTGATTGATAAAAGAGGGATTAAGCTTTTGCATTTTCTACAACCTCCGAACTATCGTTTGCAATTCAATTATACGAACGGTTGTTTAAAATTGCAAGCAGAGATTCAAAATTTGGTTCGTTGCCGGGCAGGGACTTTCTTGATAAAGGACTTGAATTCAAGCCCAGAGTATTGCAAAATAAAAAGTAATACGTTCATATATGGTTAGGAGTTTGTGATTCATGACAAAGCGCGGAATGTTGATTGTCCTTTCCGGTCCTTCGGGGGTAGGGAAAGGAACGGTGCGGAAGGCAATTTTTGACCAACCAGGTAATGATTTTCAGTACTCAATTTCAATGACGACTCGGCAACCACGCCCGGGCGAAAAAGATGGGGTTGATTACTTTTTTGTTTCAAAGGAAGAATTTGAAAACAACATTCAAACCGGGCAGATGTTGGAGTATGCCAAGTACGTTGACAACTATTACGGCACCCCGTTAAAATACATTGATGAGACTTTGGATGCCGGCAAGGATGTCTTCTTGGAAATCGAAGTCAACGGGGCCATGCAAGTTCGTTCAAAGCGACCGGACGGGGTCTTTATCTTCTTGACGCCGCCGGATTTGATGGAATTAAAGCAACGCTTGATTCACCGGGGCACGGACAGCATGGAAGTCATTAACAAGCGGATCCACAAAGCCTTTTCAGAAATTGAAATGATGCAAAACTATGACTACGCGGTGGTTAACGACGAAGTGCCAAACGCGGTTGAAAAGATCAAAGAAATTATCCGCAGCGAACGTTTGCGGGTAACTCGTGTCATGCCAGACTACTTAGAAATGTTAGGAGATTCAAACAAATGATTCTGTACCCTTCAGTCGATGAATTGTTGAAGCAAGTTGATTCCCGTTACTCATTGATTATGTTGGCCAGCAAGCGGGCTCATGAAATTGATAAGTACCGCACGGATAAAGATCGGGCCCAAAACTCGGATAAGCCGGTTGATTTGGAACAGGACAAGCCATTATTATTGAACCGTTACAATTCAACGAAGTCCGTCGGGATGGCCTTGGAAGAAATTGAAGCGGGGTTGGTTTCAATTGATGAAAATCCAAGTACGCCGGATGAAGACTAACCCGTTTGACGGTAATAACTAAATATCAAGGCGCTGACGAAGCTGACAGCTGGTGATTTTGGGGCGGCCGTTCTTGGGTTCAAAAATGGTCGTTGGCAAGCTACGGGTTCGTTGGCGCTTTTTGCGTAATGAGAAAGGTGTGGAACAGCAATGGCAAAAATTGCGGTGTATGTCAGCGGCAGTGTCGCCGCGTTTAAAGCGGTCAGTGTGGTCCGCCAGTTACAAAAAGCTGGTCATCAAGTTCGGGTCGGACTAACGGCGGCGGGCGCCAAATTTGTCAGTCCAACGACCTTCTACGCCCTGACCCATACTCCGGTCTTAGTGGACTTGTGGCAAGGGGACCAAGGGCCGGTGCCCCACATTGAGTGGGCTGATTGGACCGACTTAGCTTTAGTCGTCCCGGCCAGTGCGGATCTATTGGCCAAAATGGCCCAGGGGATCGCGGATGATGCGGTTTCGGCCGCGTTATTGGCGACCAGTGCCCCAATCATGGTTGCCCCGGCGATGAATACCCACATGTGGGAGAATCCAGCGACGCAGCGCAATTTAGCCCAATTAGCCGCGGATGGAAAACAGATTTTGACCCCCACGACGGGGATGTTGGCCGAAGGGTATGCCGGAAAGGGCCGGATGGTGGAGCCAGCGGAGATTGTGACCGCGGTCACCACCTTTTTGACGGCGTCAACGCGGTTAGCCAACCGGCACCTCCTAGTGACCGCTGGTGGGACGAGGGAACCGCTGGATCCGGTTCGCTACATTGGGAACCGTTCGTCTGGCAAAATGGGGGTAGCAATTGTCAAGGCGGCTTTGGCGGCGGGGGCTAAGGTCACCTTAATTGCTGGTTCGGTTCAAGTAGCCCTGCCCATCCACCCCCGTTTGACGGTGCAACGAGTTATCACCACGGCCGAAATGTTGGCGGCGGCGCAGGCCGCGTTTCCGACGGTCGATGCGGTCGTGATGGCGGCGGCCGTGGCGGACTTTCGCCCGGCGACGGTTAGCGACCAAAAAATTAAAAAACAAGCTGGCCAGGAAGAATTCACGGTCCAATTGGTGAAAAATCCCGACATTTTAGCAACGCTGGGGGCCAAAAAAACGACCCAGGTAATAATGGGCTTTGCCGCCGAAACTAATGACCTATTGGCCCATGCCAAAGAAAAATTGGCGAAGAAACACGCTGACTATATTGTTGCCAATGATGTCAGCCAAGCGGGGAGTGGGTTTGGTGTCGCAACCGATCAAGTTACGATTTTGACCCCAGACCAAGCGCCGCAAGCTTGGCCGCTGTTAACGAAACAAGAAGTCGGCCACCGGCTGGTAGCACTATTAGCGGCGCGCTTGGCGAAGTGAGTTAAGGGGGTGGCAATTTGCAAACGGTGCAAGTAATTGTCGATGTGCCAACGATGCAGACCAACCGGCCCTATACTTACTTGGTGCCCGAACGGTTAACTAATCAAGTTGAAGCGGGGATGCGAGTAATTGTCCCCTTTGGGCGGGGGCACCGGGAAGTCCAGGGATTTGTCGTGGCCACGGGACAAACAGAGAGCGCCTACCAAGGAGCGCTTAAGGAGCTCACGGCCCTGATGGACTTGACGCCGGTTTTGAATCCAGAAATGTTAGCGCTGAGCAAGTGGCTGGCCGATCATACCTATGCCTTTTGGATCAGCTGCCTGTATACCATGCTGCCTAACCTTTTGAAGGCCAAGACCAAGCGGTTGGTCCGGGTGATTGATGAATTTGATCCGCAGTTACAGCAGAGCTTGTTTGGCGAAGCGGCGACCCTGGATTTGGCCCAGGTGCAGACTGATCCGGCGGCGATGCATGAACTGGTGAAATTGAAGCGGGCCGGCAAGGTCCAAATCGAGTATGCCGTTGAGGATCAAGCCCGTGCCAAGCAGGTGACCGCTTTGCAAGCGACGTTGGATTTTGAGGCCTATGAGGAGTTGTTGGCCACGGTACCCAAAAATGCCAAGGCTCAGCAACGCTTGTTGGTCTACTTGCAAGGCTTGGGTGAACAAAAAGTACCGCTAAAAGCTGCGCGACAGCAAACTGGCTTGAGTTTGGCCACGTTTCGGTTAGGGGAACAACGGGGCTGGTTGAAAAAGAGCCTGGTAGAGCAGCTGCGGACCCCGATGAGGCAAACGAAAGGCGCGGACCGGCCCGTGACCTTGAACGCAGAACAAACGGCAGCTGTCACGGCGATCCAAGCGGGCATTCAAGCGCCCACGGCCCCTACCTTCCTCTTAAAAGGGGTGACCGGGAGTGGCAAGACGGAAGTGTACTTGCGGGCGATGGCGGCGGCGTTGGCTAACGGCCAGACCGCGTTAATGTTGGTGCCAGAAATTGCCCTGACGCCGCAGATGGTGCAACGGGTTCGCGGCCGGTTTGGGCAGCAAGTGGCCATTTTGCACTCCGGGCTTTCAAACGGCGAGCGGTATGACGAATGGCGGCGGATTCAAAGGCAGGAGGTGCAAGTAGTGGTGGGGACCCGGTCCGCCATTTTTGCTCCCTTGCCGAAGCTGGGTCTGATTGTGATTGATGAAGAACACGAAAATTCGTATAAACAAGAGGACGCGCCGCGCTATCATGCGCGCGAAGTAGCCAAATGGCGCGCGCAATACCACCACGCCGCCGTGGTGCTAGGATCAGCTACCCCCAGCTTAGAGAGCTATGCCCGGGCCAAAACGGGCAATTATCACTTGCTGACCCTCACCCACCGGGTTAATCAGCAACCCCTGCCACCGGTAACGGTCGTTGATATGCGCCAAGAACCGCGCCAAGGGGGCGAAAGCAACTTTTCCCGGGCCTTGTTAGCGGCCGTGCAAGCGCGTTTGGCCAAGGGCGAGCAGAGTATCCTGTTGTTAAACCGGCGTGGCTTCTCCTCGTTTATGATGTGTCGGGATTGTGGCTATGTGCTGAAGTGCCCGAACTGTGATATCTCCTTGACCTTACACTTGGCCACGCAGAATATGAAGTGTCACTACTGTGGTTTTGAGGCCCCCATTCCGCAACGGTGTCCCCATTGTGCCAGTCGCCAAATTCGCTATTATGGGACGGGAACGGAAAAGGTGGAAGCGGAGCTAAAACACCGTTTGCCAGCCGCCCGGGTAATTCGGATGGATGTGGACACAACCCGGCGCAAAGGCCAGCATGCCAAACTTTTACAAGCCTTTGGCCAGCACCAAGCAGATATTTTGCTGGGAACGCAAATGATTGCTAAGGGGCTGGATTTCCCCAATGTCACCTTGGTGGGGGTGTTGAATGCTGACACGGGCCTAGATTTACCCGATTTTCGGGCCGGTGAGCGGACTTTTGACCTGCTCGCTCAAGTTAGTGGCCGAGCCGGGCGGGCGGATAAAGCGGGACAAGTCTTTATTCAAACTTACAATCCCGATAATTACGTGATCCAACTGGCTCAGGCGGGCAATTATGAGGCCTTCTTTGGTGCGGAAATGCAATTGCGAAAACAAGCGCAGTACCCGCCGTATTTTTACACGGTGCGCTTGATGGTGGCCCATCCCGAAGAAAAAGCGGCGGCCAAAGTGATTCATCAGCTGGCCCGGCGTTTGCAGGGGCATTTGGCGCCTGAGACCGTGGTCTTGGGCCCGACGCCCCGGGCGATTGCGCGCATTAAAAATCAGTATTACTATCAGATTGTGATCAAGTACCGGCATGATCCGGCCCTGCACCAATTGTTGACGGAGCTGCAACATGAGATCCAGCGCGACCGGCAGCTTCACTTTGCAATTGATCCGGATCCCCAATATTTTATGTAACCGTTTCACGTGAAACCGATCGAACCAATGAAAGGATGATGACAATGACATCTGTTGTCTTTATGGGAACCCCGCAGTTTGCGGTACCGATTTTAGAAGCCTTGCTGGCGGACCCGGCTTACGACGTACAAGCCGTGTTGACCCAACCCGATCGCCGGGTGGGGCGCAAACACCAATTGACGGCGTCCCCGGTCAAACAAGTGGCCCAAGCGGCCGGAATTAAGGTCTTCCAACCAGCCAAGCTCAGCCAAAGCGCGGAATTGGACGAGCTGGTGGCGATGGCACCGGATTTAATGATTACCGCTGCTTACGGCCAATTTTTGCCAACCCGCTTGCTAGCTGCCGCCCGCGTGGCAGCAATCAACGTTCATGGGTCCTTATTGCCGAAGTACCGGGGCGGAGCGCCCATTCAATACGCCATTATGAATGGGGACGCTGAGACGGGAGTCTCGATTATGTACATGGTCAAGCAAATGGATGCCGGCGCGGTGTTGGCCAAGCGAGCCCTGCCAATTGAAGCCACCGATGATGCGGGCACGATGTTTGAAAAATTGAGTTACTTGGGGCGGGATCTGCTCATAGCCACGCTGCCCAAGTTATTGGCTGGTGAGATTGAAGCCCAGCCCCAAGATGAAAGTCAAGTCGTCTTTTCGCCCAACATTACGACCGAACAGGAACGGATTGACTACCGGTTGCCGGCCCGGTTGATTGATGCCAAAGTGCGGGCGTTACGGCCGCGGCCCCTGGCCAACATGGTGATTGATGGGGTAGTGACGAAGCTGCTGGCCACAACTCCTCTGGCGGAAACCACGACCCAAGCACCCGGGACGGTTGTCCGGGTGGAAAAGCATGCCCTGATTTTGGCGGGTGGTCAAGGGACGACCTACCGGATTGACCGGCTGAAGCCCGCCGGCAAGCCCGCCATGGATATCACGGCATACTTAAATGGTCACCAAAATTTAAAGGCAGGAGTGCAAGCAATTACTGATGACAACGATTAAAAATTCGCCCCGCAATTTAGCCGTGACGGTTTTAGAACGGATTAACCGGCAGGGCGCGTACTCAAATCTGGAACTAAACCAGGTGTTAAAACGGCACCAATTAACCGTTGCTGATAAACATTTATTGACTACGCTCGTCTACGGAACCTTACAGCATCAATTAAGCCTGGAGTATTGGCTGCACCAATTCACCCGCCGGAAACTGGATCCGTGGGTCAAGCAGCTGCTATTGATAACGCTTTATCAGTACCAATATTTAGAACGGGTCCCTGCTTTTGCGGCGACCAATGAAGCAATTGAAATCGCTAAGTGGCGGGGCAATGCCGGGATCCGCAAATTTGTGACCGGGGTCTTGCACGCAGCCTTAAAAGCCGGCTGGCCTGATTTTGCGGCCATTTCAGATCCGATCCAGCGGATCAGTTTGACGAGCAGTTTGCCAACGTGGTTGGTCAAACAACTGGCTGCCGAATATGATTTGACAACGGTGGCGGCAATTGGCAAGGCAATTAATGAACCCGCCCGCTTGAGCATCCGGGTGAACCGCGCCAAGGCAAGTCTGGCGCAAGCTCAGGCTCAACTGGCGGCTGAAGGAGTCCAGACGCAGCCAAGTCACGTGGCGGCCGATGGGTTGATCGTCCAGAGCGGGGATTTATTGGCCAGTCAAGCGTTTGCCCAAGGAATTGTGACAGTGCAAGACGAAAGTGCGATGTTGGCAGTGGAAAGTCTGGGCCAGGTTTGTGATTTAAGTCAAGCCACCTTGGTCCTGGACGCTTGCAGTGCGCCGGGCGGCAAGACGGGACAAGTCGCTGCGGCCCTGACCAAGTCCGCTAGTCAGGTCATAGCGCTGGATATTCATGATCACAAGGTGAAACTGATTCAAAAGAACATGGCGCGCTTGGGGCTAGCGACGCGCGTTTCAGCGCGGCAAGGCGATGCCCGGCAGTTGGCTTTCTTGGCTGACGGCAGTTTAGATGCGGCAGTGGTTGATGCTCCATGCAGCGGGCTGGGCCTTTTACGGCGGAAACCGGAAATTCGTTACCAAAAAACTTTCCGCGACAGTCAACGGTTGCATGAAATTCAATTGGCAATTTTGGCGGCAGTTGCCCCAAAAATTAAAAAGGGCGGTATAATAACTTATAGTACGTGCACCATTCTGAAAGAAGAGAATGATCAAACGGTGGCCGCCTTTTTGGCAGCGCACCCCAATTTTGCCTTAGAAAAAACGCAAACCGCACGTGCCCTAAAAGCTGACCGAGCAGCGAAAACGCTGACGATTCTACCAAGTGACTACGGCTCGGATGGGTTCTTTATTGCTACTTTGAAACGAGTCGAGTAGAAGGGATTTACTAATAGACCAATGAAAATTGATTACTTATCTGACATCGGCCGTCAACGGTCGCAAAATCAAGACCGGGTAGCGCTCTTTGAAAATGGTAAGCGTCAATTAGCGGTAATTGCCGATGGGATCGGTGGCAATCGCGGTGGTGACATCGCGGCCGCAACGACGGTTCGCTTGCTTGGTCAGAACTTTTGCCAAAGCGCACCCAAAAGTGTCAAGCATGCTAAAAAATGGTTGCAAGACCAAGTGACGTTGGCAAACCAACTCTTATTAAAAAAAGCAAACGAAAAGTTGAACTACCGGGGGATGGGAACGACCTTGGTGGCGGCAGTGACCTTGCCTAAGGGGGTCATTGTCGTGGCCAACATTGGTGACAGCCGGGGCTATATTTTGCACGACCGGCAATTAAATCAAGTGACCGTTGACCACTCCCTAGTCAATGAACTGGTAAAAAATGGTGATATGACTGAGCAACAGGCCCGTCGCTCGCCGCAAAAGAACATCATTACGCGGGCCATCGGGGTTTCACCCGATGCCGAAGTCGAGGTGAATGCTTTTGTCTTGCAAGCGGGGGACCAGCTTTTATTGTGCTCCGATGGGCTCTCCAAGCTGGTTGAACATGATACGTTAACGGCGGTTTTATTAGATCCGACGTTAACGGTTACGGCAAAATGTGAACGCTTGGTGGCCTTGGCCAATAATGCTGGGGGCCTGGATAATATCACGGTACTAGTTGGCGAGTTCGACCAAGAAAGGGAATAGTATGAAATCCGGATACAAGCTGAACAACCGGTACCGGATCCTTCGTCCACTCGGTGAGGGTGGGATGGCAAATGTCTACCTTGCTTATGACCAAGTCTTAGAACGGAAAGTTTCAGTGAAACTGTTGCGGATGGATTTGCGGGATGATCCGAAGACCCAGCGCCGGTTTGAACGCGAAGCGATGGCGGCGACCCAACTCAACGATCCGCATATCGTCGGCGTCTATGATGTGGGAACGGACCATGGTATGCAATATATGGTCATGCAATACGTCGAAGGAACCGATCTGAAAGCCTTTATTAAGCAGAATTACCCTATTCCGCTCCCCCAAGTGGTGGATATTATGGAACAGGTACTGGCGGCAGTTGAGACTGCGCACCGCCATGGGATTATTCACCGCGATCTCAAGCCCCAAAACATCCTGATTGATGAAGATAAGAACATTAAAATTACGGACTTTGGGATCGCCATGGCGTCGACGGCCAATTCGTTGACCCAAACCAATACCTTGGTGGGGTCCGTGCATTATTTGTCGCCCGAGCAAGCGCGGGGCAGCATTGCTACCGAGCGATCGGACATTTACTCCCTCGGGATTATTTTATTTGAATTGCTGACCGGTCATGTTCCATTTGAAGGCGAAACGGCGGTTTCAATTGCTTTGAAGCACTTTCGGGATGAAATGCCGTCCGTCCGTGATATCAACCCGGCGATTCCGCAACCATTGGCGAATGTGGTGTATAAGGCAACGGCCAAGTCACCGCAACAACGGTATGAATCGGCGGCGGCGATGGCGGCCGATTTAAAGACGGCGCTGAATCCGGGTCGGGAGGCCGAGCCCCGCTTTCAAGAACATGACGCCTGTGATGACCAGACCCGGGTATTAGATCTAGCGGAACTAAAAGCGGCCGATCACCAAGCCCAACAACAACTTGCCCAAGACGACTCTGAAGAAGACACCAAGCAACTGGCTCCATTGCCGACCAAAGCACATAGCAACTGGCTGCGGGGGTTGTTAGTCGCGTTGGCCGTGGTGATTGTGATGGCGCTCGGGGGCTTATGGTACTTTAATCGCCCGATTGCCGTGCCATCGGTAGCGGGAAAGACGCCTGTGCAGGCCAGCCGGGTGCTGGCCCACCATCATTTGAAGATCGGGACTATTACCCGGGAAAACAGTGCGACGGTTGCCAAAGGAAAGGTGATCAAGCCAGCTAGTGCCGCTAAGGTCCGCTATGGGCGGGCAGTCAACTTGGTGGTCAGCGACGGGGTAGCTCACTGGAAAATGAAGGATTTAGTGGGGACCGATGTGGATCAAGCCCAACAACAGCTTGAAAACCTTGGCTTTACCGTGAAGATTCAAAAGAAATATTCTGATGAGGTCGCCGAGGGACAAATTATCAAGCAGAATGTAACGGCAGGCAAAACGATCCAACCGACCAAGCAGGTGGTTACCTTAACGGTTAGCGCTGGGCGAAAACAAATTAAAATTCCCAACTTTAAGAATAAGGATATTAAAGACGTCCAAGCCTTTGCCAACGAGCATGGGTTGCAGTTGACGGAAACGAAGAAGAAGTCGACCACCGTGGCCACCAACCGGGTTTTGGCCCAAACGCCAAAGGCCGGTTCAACGCTGGCCCAAGGTGACACGCTTACGGTGACCGTAGCGACGTCAGGGGATCAGCTGAAGACGACCAATATTCAGATCAGTATTCCGTTTGACAGTAACAACGGGCGCAAAGAGAATCGGGTCCAGGTCTATATCAGCGATGCTTATCACAACTTAACGATGGAATACGAAGACATTACCATTAACCAAGAAACGGTCATTTACGTGCCCTTTACCCTCCGGGACAACCAAATGGGGGCTTACAAGGTGATTCGCAATGGCCGGACGATTATGAGTGCAACCAATATCACGGGTTAACGACGACCTAAAGGAGGTAATTTTTGAAAGCCGGAATTATTCAACAATCATTAAGTGGCTTTTATGATATTTTAGCCGATGGCCAGGTTTATCGGACCCGGGCGCGGGGCAATTTCCGTAAAAAGGGGCAAAAGCCATTGGTGGGGGACCACGTGGAATTCAGCGAAGAGGGTTACCTGCTAAAAATTTTGCCCCGCGAAAACGCCCTTGTCCGGCCCCTGGTGGCCAACGTTGATACGGCCGTGGTGGTAACCGCTGCTAAGGAACCGGATTTCTCGCCGAATTTATTGGATCGCCAGTTAGTGGCCTTGGCTTGGCAGAAGGTGGATGCGCTGCTGTATTTTTCCAAAACGGATTTATTGTCCCCGGCGGAATACGCGCACTTAGCCAAAGTAGCGGCGGGCTACCGGGCAATCGGCTATGAAGTCTGGTTGGATGAAGCCCCCTTTGCGCAAGCGACCCTGGATCAACTGACCAGTCGCTTGGCCGGGAAAGTGGTCACGATGATGGGCCAGACCGGGGCGGGGAAATCGACGCTGTTAAACCACTTAGCGCCGGAATTAAACCTTAAAACCGGCGAAATTTCTAAGGCCCTCAAGCGGGGACGGCATACAACCCGGACGGTCAGCCTGCTAGAGGTTAACGGGGCGCTGGTTGCCGATACCCCGGGTTTTTCGTCCTATGAAGATTTTCCAATGACGGTTAATGATTTACCCCAGTTGTTTTATGAATTTCAAGCCTTGGCGCCGGAATGCAAATTCCGGGGCTGTTTACACTTAAAAGAACCGGGTTGTGCCGTGAAAAATGCGCTTGAAAATGGTAAAATAATGCCGTCGCGGTATGATGATTATTGTCAATTCCATGACTTGATTGTCAACCAAAAGCCAATTTACTAAGAGTGAGGAGAGTTTCTTATGATTAAGGTTGCACCTTCGATTTTGAGTGCGGATTACGTTAACTTGCAAAAGGACATTGAAAAGGTTGAACAAGCCGGGGCCGAGTTCCTTCACATTGATGTGATGGATGGGACCTTTGTACCAAGCATTTCGTATGGACCTGGTTTTGTGAAGGCAATTCGGCCGATTTCTAAGATGGTTTTGGATGTTCACCTGATGGTTCAAAATCCGGAACACATTTTGCCAGACTTCATTGAAGCCGGGGCGGACATTATTGGGGTTCAAGTTGAAGCAACCCAACACATTCACCGGGCCTTGCAAATTATCAAAAATGGTGGGGTCAAGGCGGAAGTGGTAATCAACCCCGGCACGCCAGTTGAAGCCATCAAGCCGGTCTTGCACATGGTGGACCAAGTCTTGGTCATGACGGTGAACCCAGGCTTTGGGGGCCAAAAGTTCCTGCCGGAAACGGTGGCCAAGATTGCCGAATTAAACGAATTGAAGCAAGCTAACGGTTACGACTTTGACATCGAAATTGATGGTGGGGTCAACGCCGAAACGGTGGTTCCTTGCTACGAAGCTGGGGCCACGGTGGCCGTAGCGGGCTCTTACGTTTACGGGGCCGCTGATCCAGCGGAACGGATCAACGCCATCAAGGCAGCCACCAAGTAAATTTTTTGCGTCGGCAATGGGCCGGCGCTTTTTGTCACTGACTGACCATAGAAGCGGGGGAAGCAGGATGCGAATCGTCAACGTAATGGTGGGGGGCCCCGCCCAAGAAATTCCGGAAGCCCTTGTCCTAGCGCGGCAAGCGGAGCCGTGGGTCGGGGTTGATTATGGGGCGACGTACTTATTAGAGCGGGGGATTGTGCCCCTAATGGCCCTGGGCGACTTTGATTCGACCCAGCCAGCGAAGCTAGCGGCCCTCCAGGCCCAGGTGCCGACAGTCCGTTTTTACCCGCCGGAAAAGGATTATACCGATACCCAAATTGGGGTCAAAGCAGCGTTGGAGGAATTAAAGGCGGATCAAATCAATCTGTTTGGGGCCACGGGTGGGCGCTTGGACCAATTATTGGCGAATTTGTACTTTCCCCTCATGGCGGAGTTTCAGCCCTGTTTAGAAAAATTGGTAATCATCGACCGACAAAATGAAGTCCGTTATTTTCGGCCCGGCTTTCATACCTTGCATCAATTGCCGGGGATGAAGTATTTGGCCTTTGTGAATTTAACCCCGGTGACCGGCTTGACCTTGCCGGATGAAAAGTACCGGTTGACGGACTACGATGCCCCGATTCCGATCTCGTGGTCCAGCAATGAATTTGCTGGACCCGTGAATCACTTTTCGTTTAAAAGCGGGATTGTTGCGGTGATTCAAAGTAAGGACAGCCCGGCGACGGCCCGCCGGTAGGGGATTGATCCTGTCAAGGTAAATTACTTGAAAGAAAACTATTGAAAAGTCCCGGTTGCTATGGTAAATTATTTAGGTGAGTTACAGCGCTTAGGCGCTACTGAGAAAATTGATGAGGAGAGGAGGGTCCCCAGATGGCTAAGGATTATATCACCGGTAAACGGACACGCTTCGGTAACAAGCGTTCGCACGCCCTGAACTCAAGTCGTCGTAGCTGGAAGCCAAACTTGCAAAAAGCAACCATTTTAGTTAATGGTAAGCCAAAGAAGGTTTACGTTTCAGCCCGTACGCTGAAGTCGGGTAAGGTTACCCGCGTTCACTAAGAAATAGGCCGTCCGCAGCGGGCGGCTTATTTTTTTACCCCCCGCCGGGGAGCGAAACTTTTTTCAGCGCGTTATCTATGATAAGATGATGGTGACTTTGAGCGAAAAGGAGGCCATTTTCATGGCAGTAAAGATTAAGACAAAGGCTGGCACGATTGACATTGCAAACGATGTGATTTCAACGGTCGTTGGCGGGGCCGCCACTGATAATTATGGTGTCGTTGGAATGGCCAGTCGCAATCCGTTGCGCGATGGGGTCAACTCGATTTTACAACGGGATAATTACAGTAAGGGTGTTGTGATCAAGCAAGATGATAATGGGATTGAAGTCGAGGTCAACATTATCGTCGGTTTTGGCACGAAGATTTCTGAAGTATCCAAGAGCGTCCAAAACAAGGTTAAGTACAACTTAGAATCAATGCTTGGGATCACCGCCAATGAAGTTAATGTCTGCGTCCAAGGGGTCCGGGTCCTGGGCGATGATTAAGCGATAGTTGGAGGAAAAATTTTGGCAGTTACTACGATTACGAATCTCGAATTTGGCAAGATGGTGCAAGCCGCCGCTGCTAAATTAAATCAACAAGCTGAGTTTATCAATTCCTTGAACGTCTTCCCGGTTCCGGATGGTGATACGGGGACGAATATGTCCATGTCAATGGCCAGCGGGGCCAAATATGAACGAGAAGCTACCAGCACCGCGGTTGGTGAGCTGGCCCAAAGCGTGGCCAAGGGACTGTTAATGGGGGCCCGGGGCAACTCCGGGGTCATCTTATCCCAAATTTTCCGGGGCTTTGCTAAGGGATGCGAAGGCAAAACTACCTTATCAACCAAGGATTTTGTTGACGCGTATGCCAATGGGGCGAAAACGGCTTATAAGGCAGTGATGAAGCCAACCGAAGGGACGATTTTAACCGTCGTCCGTGAATCGGCGCAAGCGGGCTTAAATAAGGTCAAAGAGAC
>HHCFD02800__coassemble_468_pt1 | contig 43071 bp, 36 predicted proteins | sample HHCFD02800__metabat2_high_PE_037 | metagenome-assembled genome bin HHCFD02800
CCCAGCACGTAGTAATAATCGCCCCCCGCACTGCTTAATTGCAACGGCGCATACTGGGTCGTGACCTTAACCGCCGCTTGATCACGGTAATCAACGGACCGCGCAAACGTTAAATAATACATCCCGCCAACCCAGCAAAAGGCTACCAATAAAAAGCCCACGTATTTGGCCATCAGCATTTTATCTAAGCGATTCCCGGTCTTGGCAATCAGCATCAATTGGTGCACCCGAATATAGTGAATGACCCAACACAGGTATACCAAGGCCCCAAGCCAAAGCAACCAGCCTAACCAATTCCATGTCATTATTTGTCTCCATCCTTTTACCAAAGTCAGCATTCTGCCGTTATGTTAGCATTGTACCACACTTACCCTGAATTTAAGATTGGCCAATCCGAGATCAATGGGGTAAAATGATAAAAGTTATCACTTTTACGGAAATTTCCAGGAGGCCTTATAATGGACGAATCAAACAACCTGTCAATGGAAATCATTAATTTTGAAAAGGAATTTGATCTGATTGACAATCAAGTTGCCTTTGGCAGCCAACTGTCAGTTGAACGGGTCCACGATATCAAGTCCCAAGCCAGCCAAGCCAGCAAAGACGAAGCCGACTTATTGCGCAAGTTCATGGACTCCCAACGGTAAGCCCGCTCAAAACCCAAAAGCACAGGGACCGCAGCAGTGGTCCCTGTGCTTTTTAATTTGGCAACGGATTGGCCAGCCGGACCGGTAATTCCTTTGATGGCAAAGGCTTGGTTGGGTCGGCAATCCGTTTTAATAAGGTATCAATCAATTCATCTGCTAAGCTGTCAACGGGCCGGACCACCGTCGGCAAATCGGGGGCAATTTTTTGAACCAGGTGTGAGCCGTTGTAGCCGGTAACAATAAAGTCCTTCCCAAAGACTTTCCCTGCTCGCTCGGCTAAGCTGCGAATCTGCAAGGCAAATTCATCATCCGGAGCCAAGACCCCGTCAAAATCACCCGGGAAAACTGCTTCGACCTGAATTTCATTGACATCCAGGGGAGTGTATTCAAAGTCATGTTCATTCATGTAATCAACCACCCCTTGGACCCGGTTGATGGTCGGTGACGAAGAGGTGTCTTCATCGATTAAGACCGCTAAATTTTGGCAACCCCAGTTCACTAAATAATCGGCCGCCAAGCGCCCACCACTGTAACTGTCCGACGTGACAATCGGAATTCCTTCTGCCAAATAGCGGTCAAAAGAAACAATCGGGGCGCCCACCTGCTTATATTCTTCAATCCCCAAATTATGCGAACCGGAAATAATCCCATCAACTTGGTTAGCCATCAGCATCCCCAAGTATTCGTGCTCAATTTGTTCATTTTCTGCGGCTGAGGCAATGATTGTTTTGTATCCTTTAGCAAACAGCCGGGACTCTAATTCATTGACCAATTCCGCGTAAAAGGGGTTGGTCAAATTAGGAAAGATGAGGCCAATAAAGTTGGACGGCTTTCCTTGCATCGCCCGGGCCAAAGCATTGGGCTGATAGTTCAGCTCTTGCATCGCCTGGTGAACCTTATAAATTGTCTTTTTGCTTAGCGAACCATAGTTGTTAATTACCCGGGAGACAGTCGTGACCGACACCCCCGCCAACTTGGCTACGTCTTTTAACTTCGCTACCATTATTTTCAAAACTCCACTCACCAAAAATTATTGGGGAAATCACTTAACCAACGCATGGTGGCGTTATCATTTCCAATCAATCATCAGTATACCAATCCCGTCGGCCCATTACCAGTGCTGTTTGCCTTCCTGGCTCCTTTTGTTCCCTGCTTTAATCGCCAACAATAAATTGACAAAATTGGCGAACTTGCCGCTGTTTTCGAAACTTATTAAGCACTTTACCTGGCCGTGCCTAAGATCGCAAAAAAGGCTGGTAAAATTCGTTGACCTGAACCCGGAATCATGCTAGTTTGAAGGTGTTAGCATCCTTATGATTTTCTTAAATTTTGGGGATCACCACAACGTTTGAAATTAAAGCTATTCACACAAAAACTGGGAATATCAAGAGGGGACTAAACTTATGCAGAAAAACAATTACGAGTTAAACCACCTACACTACAAAATGTACAAGAATGGAAAAAAATGGGTCTTTGCCAGCGTCTGTGCGTTAACGCTGTTGACGGCCAGCGGGGCGGTGGCCCACGCTGATGATCAAGCAGCTGCGCCGGACCAAGCACAAACTACGAACGCAAACGGCAGTGATGCCACCAGCACGGCGGATCAAACCACCAGCGCAACAGGCAATGACAGTGCCGCTGACAGCAACAGTGCGGCGGCTACCAGTGAAGCGGCCTTAGCGCAAGTGGCAGCCACGGCTGATCAGGTCACTTTAACCAGTGCCAGTGAAGCGGCCAGTCAAGCCCCCCAAAGCGCTAATGAAAGTGCGGCTAGTGCCACGTCCCAAGCTTCAACCAGCGCTGCTTTCGCCCCGGTTGAAGCCAGCCAGGCCAGTGTTGCCATGTACAAAGCAGCTGCGACGACAAACAACGTGGATTTAAGCACCATTACCTTCTCCAATAATGCAAAGAGCCAAGCCTTTATCCAAAGTGTGGCTCAAGGGGCAATCAACGGTTGGCATACCTACCAAGTTCTCCCGTCGGTGACGGTTGCCCAAGCCATTTTGGAAAGCGGTTGGGGATCGTCATACCTGTCAACGGCCGCCCATAACCTCTTTGGGATCAAGGGGAGCTACAACGGGAACTCGATTCGGCTCCAAACCCGGGAAGTTTACAATGGCCAAAGTGTCTACATCTATGACAATTTCCGAGCTTACGCTAACAACGATCAATCCGTTGAAGACCACGGGGCGTTCTTAAACCAAAACAGTCGTTACCACAATCTGTTGGGTGACACCAGCTACGTCAGCGTGGCCAACAAGTTACGGGCGGACGGATACGCGACCGATCCAAACTACGCCAGTGCCTTGATTAACCTGGTCCAAACGTACGGGTTGGACCGCTTAGATTCAATTGCGCTGTCCGGGGCAACCGCCGTTAACAACAAGGGCAACGGGGCCGCCAATAACAATGCTTACAACACTAGTGACACCGGCAACGGCACCAGCACCTCAACGGGGGGCACCAGTTACTACACGGTTAAATCGGGCGACACCTTATCCGGGATTGCCAACAACTACCAAACGACCGTGAATACCTTGGCTCGTTTGAACAACTTGGCCAACCCCAACCTGATTTACGTCGGTCAACGGCTCTTGGTCCAACAAGCTGCGACCCCAAGCCAACCGCAAACCACTACCCCATCCACCAGCACGACCACGGCTGCAACGTACACCGTCAAAGCAGGGGACACCTTGGGTCAGATTGCTGCCAACCACCAAACCAGCGTCAACCAATTGGTGCAATTAAATAAGTTGGCCAACCCCAACCTGATTTACGTCGGCCAAGTCCTGACGATTAAGCAAGCCACCTCGGCAAGTCAATCAACCACTGCCACGCCGGCTAAGCCTGCCTCGTCGGCCACCTACACCGTTAAGGCGGGGGACACCTTAAGTCAAATCGCCGCCAACTATGGAACTTCTTACCAAACCTTGGCGAGCCTCAACCACTTGAGCAACCCCAACGAAATCTACGTTGGCCAAACTTTAAAGTTGCAAGCTCCAACCGGTACCTCCGTCCAAACGACAACCCCGGCCCCAGCCGCTTCAACTAACCAAGGGACTTACACCGTCAAAGCGGGCGATACCTTATCAGCTATTGCCACCGCTCACGGTACCAGTTACGAAGTCCTGGCCCAAGTGAACGGGATCAGCAACCCCAACGAAATCTACGTTGGCCAAACCTTAAAGTTTACGGCTCCTACCCGGACCACGTCAGTCGCAACCACGGCAGCGAAGCGGGGGGCATATACCGTAACCGCGGGGGACACGCTCTATGAAATTGCCCAAAAAGTCGGGGTCAACTGGCAACACTTAGCACAGACTAATCACATCAGTCAGCCTTACACCATCTACGTTGGGCAAAAATTAGCTTTCTAGCACTCCAGCGCTGAGGCAGGCAACCTTAAGACAGCAGCTGTCACATACAGCGGCTGTCTTTTCAAATTAAGAAGGGACGACTGGCGATGAACTATCAATCATTACGGCAAGATGAGCTCGAACGGGTCAGTTCGCTGTTTAAAATTCTTGGCCACCCCAAGCGATTGCAATTGCTCTACTTACTGATGCAAAACCGGATGACCGTTTCAGAAATCAGCCAAGCCTTGGAGTGGGAACAGTCGGCGGTCTCCCACCAATTGCAATTGTTGAAACAAAAAAAGCTGGTCACGGCGAGCCGGCGCGGGAAAAATATGGTTTACCAATTAACCAGCCCGCAAATTATGGCCTTAATTGCCGATGCGATTGAGGATCGCAACCTTGGTCGCTAACCACCTAATCGAAAAAGCCTGGTTTACTTCGCAGTGAGGTAAACCAGGCTTTTGTTAGTTCATGTGATCTAAAACTAATTGATTGATGACTTGCGCCGCTTCAGGTGACTTACTGATCGTGATTAAAGTATCATTCCCCGCCAAGGTCCCCGTAATTTCAGGCATTTGACTGTCATCAAACAAGCCCGCCAGAATCGTGGCATAATTGGAATTTGGCGTCGTTTTAATCACGTTCATAAACTGAACCATCGTAATCGACTCAACCGTATTTTCAATCGCATCATACAAGCGCTGATCGATCTTTGGGGCCGCCACTTCTAGTTGTGCATAATAAGAACGGCCATTGCCATCGCTGACTTTAGCGACGTTGAGCGCATGCAGATCGCGTGAAATGGTCGCTTGGGTTGCTTCCACCCCTGCCGCTTTGAGCCGTTCTAGGAGTTCATCTTGCGTACTGATTTTTTCGGCCGCAATCAAATTTTTAATTAATTTTCGTCGTTCCTTATTTCCCATTTTCAACACCCCTTCTAGCAACCTCAATCTTATCATAATTAACATTCAGTCAAGCCGTTTACAGGGGGATTTTTGGTGAATTTTTATCCCTTTCTAATCTTCGGCTAAGGCGTCAATCGGATTGAGTTTGGCCGCGCGCCGGGCCGGCAGGACAGCGGCCAAAAAGGAGATCACAATCGCCGCTAAAAAGGCAAACACCACGTTGCCGACTTGGATTTGCACAATCTGATATTTAATCAGGTGGGCAACCGCATGGTTGATGCCCGCCGCGGCTCACAGGGCTAAGATCAGGGCAAACAGCGCCCCAAACAGTCCAATTAACAGCGATTCAGCCGTAAACAACCGGCGAATGTCCTTTTTGCGTTCCCCCAAGGCCCGGAGAATCCCGATTTCTTTGGTCCGTTCCGAAACTGACATGTACATCGTAACAATAATCATCAGGGCTGATACCAGCAAGGAAATCCCTGCAATGGCAGCTAAGAGGTTCGCCGCTAACTTCACATAAGTGTTCACCCGCTTGAGGGCCGAACCAATCGTAATGGCGCCGACTACCCGTTTGTTATCCGTGGTTAAGTGATTGATTTTCGTGGCAACGGCTTCCACTTGGTCCAAGTGGTGGACCTTAACCGCCAGCATATTCGGGGCGGTGAGCGCATTTTGCGCCTGCAAGGCCGCCTTAATCGTCTGCGCATTCACCAACGTGGCACTGCTGGTGCCCTCCGTAATCCCGGCTACTTTAAGCGGCACCTTGATGACCACTGGCTGGTTATTTGAATCCACCCATTGGAATTCCAACGTGACCTGCTTGCCGATCAAGGCCTTGTTGGCATGATCACCAAAGAGCTCGACTGCATCTTGCTTTTTTAAGACCACTTCTTGTTTGCCCGGAACGTGGCCGGCCTTCAAGAGGTTCTTTTTATCACTCAACGACCACGTCTGCATCATCGCCCCGCTTTGTTGCTTGGCTTGGTTCGTTAACCGGTAGGTCGGCAAAATGTAGTTGCCTTCCACTTTTTGGACCCCCGCCAGCTTTTTGATCCGGGCTTGATCATGCTCACTGATCGTGGCGTCCTTTAGGTTGGCGCCCATGTTTTGCACCGCCATTTGCAGCCGTTCCATCGACATCTTTTTCCCCGTTGGATTCTTTAAGACGGAAATTACCTGGGGATTGGCAACCTGATTAATCTGATTTTGCAAATATCCGTTAACGCCGTTCCCCAAACCGGCAAATAAAATCACCGCAAACAGCCCAATCCCAACGCCGAGCATTATCAAAGAATTGCGCCAGAAATTATACATTAAGTGTTTAAAGGCCGTCCGGTAACTAGCTAAAGCCGGCAACGGACGCGCCTTCAGCTGTGGCGCCGCTTGGGTGGGGTAGGCTGGCCGCAAGCGTTCATCCGCTTCAATCTGGCCATCCGCCAGCCGAACGACCCGGGTCCCGTAATCAGCGACCGCCTGGGAGTGGGTAACGGCAATCACCAATTTACCTCTTTGGGCAATTTGGTCCAAAATGGCCAGGACTTCCTTGGTATTCTGCGCATCTAGTGCCCCCGTTGGTTCATCGGCAATGATGATTTGCGGATCAGCTGCCAAGGCTCGAGCAATCGCCACCCGTTGCTTTTGCCCACCTGATAATTGCCGGGGGTGTTTTTTGGCGTGGTCCGCCAACCCGACTTCATCTAATAGTTTTAAAGCCCGTTCCTTCCGTTCCGCAGCCGCGAGGGTCGTCATCTCTAAGGCGACCAGCACATTATCCAACACCGTCAAATGGGGGACCAGGTTATAGGACTGGTAAATGTAGCCAACCATCGCCCGGCGGTACTCGTCCATTTGTTTTTCCTTGGTATGGTCTAAGGGGGTGCCTTCAACCGTTACCATCCCGCTAAACTTACGATCCAAGCCCCCAATAATATTCATCAACGTCGTCTTCCCGCCCCCGGATTCACCGAGGATCGAGACAAATTCTCCGCGCTCAAAGCGCAGATCAATCCCCTTTAAGACCGGGAATTCTTCTTTACCTAAATAGTAGGATTTCCGGATTGCAGCCAGTTCTAAAAAAGCCATGTGATCTCCCCTTTCCAGCTACAGCAACACTTTGCTTTTTATGGTACCGAATTTCACTTGGCCAAGCTAGTTATTTCCCGGGCAATCCCCGTACTGTTATGATAACTGGGTCATTTGACCATCTTCGATTTGGTAACAATGGTCCGCAAAGGCCGCCAAGCGCTGATCGTGGGTCACAATCACCACCGCCTTGTGGTGCTTAACCGCCAAAGTTTTAAATAATTGGCCAACTACTTGAACCCGCTGACTGTCTAGGGCCGCCGTTGGTTCGTCCGCCAGCACAATCGCCGGGTTGGCATAAAGCGCTCGGGCAATCGCCACCCGTTGGTTTTGGCCCCCTGACAATTGGTCCGGATACTTGGCTTGCAGTTGGTCAATGCCTAGCTCGGTCAGTAAGGTTTGCAAGGCCGCCGGCGTTAAATGATCTTTTTTCACCCGGTCGACCAGTTCAAATTGCTGGTGAACCGTTAAATACGGCAGGAGGTTATACGCTTGCAGAACAAAACCCAGCCGGGTCAAGCGCAAGTGGTCCCGCTGTTTAGCCGTTAATTGAGCGATATCTTGGCCATCAATCAACACCTGCCCGCTCGTCGGGGTCTGCAAGCCCCCCGCGATCGTCAAAAAGGTACTTTTGCCCGATCCCGACGGACCAACCACCAAATTTAATTCGCCCGGGGCCGCCGCAAAATTAACTTCTTGTAACGCTTGTACCTGGCTGACACCGTGCCCGTAAACCTTACTGACCTGCTTTAATTCAATTAAATTCATATTTCCCTCCTGATTGAGCTAGTGCAGTGCATCTAAGGGTTGAACCCGTTGAATCATCTTTACAGGAATTAACGCGCCGATCATCCCCAACAGGACCAACGCCAAGGTTAAACCGGCCGCCAGCGACCATGATAATTGGAAGGGCATACTTTGTGGCAAGCCCAGCATGGTCAAGCGGGTCAAAAGCAAGCTTAAAAGCCCCCCACTGATCATGAGCACCGCCGCCTGGCTGATTGTCGCCATCATCAGTGTCCGCCCGGGAATCCCCTGGGCCCGTAAAACCGCATAGTTTGGCAACTTTTGCATCGTTAAAATGTACAAAAAGACCCCGATGATGATCATCGAAATGATCATTAAGAAACCAATCATCGCCGCAAAAGTTTTGTTTTGCGCCGTGTACCCCGGCAATTTATTAACGTACGTCGCCCGCGGGTAGGCCTTTAAAGCGGTGGTGTCCAATTGAAAGGTGCGTTGGGAAAAAATCGCACTGGCCGCAAATTGCGGGCCCCCTTTAACGGCTTGCCATAATTGCAAGTTCCCATAGACGATCGGGGTCATGTTTAACATGCCATCTTTGGCAAAGCCAACTACCGTTAAACTCTGCTTCTGCCCCGCCAGCTTAATGCGATCGCCTAAGTGATAGCCCTTGGTCCGCAGGTTCGCCGCCAAAACGACCTGCCGAGAATCCTTGGGCCGGTGCCCACTGACTAGTTCCAAATGTTGGTAAATCGGCTGATCGGCGCGCAGACCAATCAGCTGGGCACTTTGCTTGTGGGCCGCGCCCGTTTGGCGACTGATCACGACTGGACTTTGCCCGACCAAACTGTCACCAGCTTTTAACGGGGGCAAATCCGCCGTTTTAATCAGCGATTGATTGAGGTTGACATTCGCGCCCTTACTTAAGACCACCGTCTTGGTCGACCACGCATCAATTGCCGCGGTATTTTCATTTGCCAAGCCCAACATGAGGCCGAGCAGCATAAAAATCAAATACCCAATCAAGGTCACCATCGCGATAATCAAGCCATAGTGGACTTTAGCGTGTTTGATTTCTTTAATCGCCAGAAACATGGACCTGCCCTCCCATCAGTGCCGTCAAGGCTTGCTCTAACCGCGTTAAAATCGCATCCTCCCGGTCGGGCTCCATCAAGCATTCCTTCATTGCCTGGTGGGTCAGGGTCATAACCGCCCAAGTTTGCGCATTAAAACGCGGGCCCATCGTTGGCACTGCCGCTAGGCCCAAGTAAGCTTCATTCGTGGAATAATGCAGCCGCAACAACTCTCGCAACCCTTGCTGGGCTCCGGTGGTCAAAAACTGGCGCACCTGATTGGTATAATCCGCGGGGGTTTGCGCCAATTGACCCGCTAACTCTTCTTGGGAGTGGATCTGGTGAAGTGAGCGCCGCCAGAGGGTCTGGTAAGCATCGTTCAAATCGGCAAAGTACTTATAAAAGGCGCCCCGGGCAATCTGGGCTTCCTTGACAATCCGCGCAACTTGGGCCTTCGCTAAGGGGTAAGCACTAAATTCCGTCAGGAGGGCGGCATAAATCCGCGCTTGCTTTTCGGGCTTCAAATTTAAAAAGGTTTGACTTGGCATTTTGGTTCCTCCGTTCTTAGTGACATCGTGTCAACAACTTAACTTTACCCCTCAAGTGACACCGTGTCAACAAGAGTGTAAAAAAAGTTCCCGGTCCGGCCGGGAACTTAGTCCCGCACTAGGGCGGGACAGATTAATCGGGTTAGATTTTACACAGATTAAGTTCGGCTGGCCGTTGGAGCGGCGGCCACGCGAAGGCGAAGCATTGGTAAATAAATTAGGCTTCTTCGCCACCAACCTTTACGATCGCCTTGGAAACTTTCCCTAACTTCCCGGCGACAAAGTCTTCCACCCCGTTCAGATCCAATTCGTGGGAGAACAGTGGCAGCGGGTCAACCTTCCCGGCTGCCAACAGGGCAATTGAATCTTCAAAGGTGTAAGGGTTAATAAAGGCCCCTTGGATCGTCAGTTGCTTTTGGAAAACATCGTAAGTGTTGACGCTAAACTTGTCGTCCGGGTTTCCGACCCCAAACATCAGCACTTGGGCCCCCCGCGCAGCCGCAGCCAGGGCTTGTTCTTGGGTGGCTGGCAGACCAACGGCTTCGACAACCACGTCAAAGTGATCCGCTGGAATTTCTTCCTTGGTGGTGTTGATCGTCTTAACGCCAAAGTGCTTCCGGTTGTTGGCCAGCTTTTCGTCCGACCGGCCCGCCAGGGTCACTTCATGAATGCCCCGGGCTTTCAGGATTTGAGCAAAGAGTTGCCCTTCAAAGCCGTCCCCGATTACCAGAGCCGTTTGGTATGGGTGAGTTTCTAATAAGTCCACCCCGTGCATCGCACATGAAATTGGTTCGATGACCGCCGCGGCCTTGAGGGAAACGTTATCTGGAATTGGGTAAACCACCTTGGCTGGGGCGGTAAAGTATTCGGCAAAGCCCCCGTCACGCGTTACCCCCACCGCATCCAGGTGTTCGCACAATTCGGGCCGTTGGGTCCGGCAGTATTGGCATTGGCCGCAGTAGATGTTCGGGTCAACCGTTACCCGGTCGCCGACCTTAACGTTCGTCACGGCCGCCCCAACTTTGGCCACTACCCCGGAGTTTTCGTGCCCCAAAACAATCGGTGGCACCGCTGAAGCAGAACCTGGCAACCCGGCATAAAGGGCCTTGTCAGTCCCACAAATCCCGGCAAAGGCCGTGTGCACCAGCACTTCATCTGGCTTAATGCTTGGGGTTTCGTAATCTTGCACTGCTAAATCTTTAATTCCTTGTAATACAAGTGCCTTCATAACTTTTGCTCCTTCTCTCTTGTGAAAAATATCATTTGACGACTGTAAGTATAGTCGTTTGACCCCCTTTATGTCAACCGCTTGTCATAAACTTGCGCCCCGTTAATTTTCTGAAAAGATTTGATCTAACAACCTTTTCGTCGACTGGTAAATTTCCCCACGTTTTTTATTTTGCTTTGTGAGTAGCCAAACTTTTTATTTTCTTTACTTCAGCCGCAAGTTGAAACCGATTTCGAGCTTGGCTGAGGATATTTCGGCATAAATGTCCGTGAAAACGCCGAAAATGCGGCATTTTTTATTGCGGGATATTATTTTTTATGCTAACCTAACAAAGGTGTTCTCAATCGGTGAATCTCAAATTGAGAACCGTCGAAAGCATATGACAGAAAGGTGGATTTGGCGTGGACAGCACAAAAAATCAACCCCGCAAGCACAAGTTAATTGAACATGCAAACGGGAAATCCCTCGAAGAAATCAACGGGACCGTTGAAGTTCCCCACGGAAAGAACTTCTGGCGGACCCTCTTCGCTTACTCCGGCCCCGGCGCTCTGGTCGCGGTCGGCTACATGGACCCGGGTAACTGGTCAACTTCCATTACCGGGGGGCAAAGTTTCCAATACACTTTAATGACGACCATCCTGATTTCAAGTTTGATCGCGATGTTGCTTCAATACATGGCAGCCAAACTTGGGATCGTCAGCCAAATGGACTTAGCTCAGGCCATTCGGGCGCGGACCGGGAAGGCGTTAGGGATTATTTTATGGATTATGACTGAGCTGGCGATCATGGCTACTGATATTGCCGAAGTCATTGGTGCGGCAATTGCCCTGAATTTACTCTTCCACATTTCCTTGATCGCGGCCGTGTTCATCACGGTTTTAGACGTCTTGTTGCTCTTATTGTTAACCAAGATTGGGTTCCGCAAGATCGAAGCCTTGGTCGCCTGCTTAATTCTGGTGATTCTCTTTGTTTTTGCTTACCAAGTCGTCTTATCCAAACCGGACTGGGGCGCGGCAATGGCCGGGCTTTTGCCATCCAGTGACGCCGTCGCCAAAGGGCCCGTGGTTGGTGGCATCTCCCCTCTGACGGGTTCCTTGGGGATCATCGGGGCAACCGTCATGCCGCACAACCTCTACTTGCACTCTGCCATTTCACAGACCCGGAAGCTGGACCACACTAAGGTCGAAGACATTCGCCAAACGGTCCGCTTTACGGCTTGGGACTCCAACATCCAATTATCCTTAGCCTTTGTGGTCAACGCTTTGCTCTTGATCATGGGGGTCGCCGTCTTTAAGTCTGGTGCAGTAACGGATAGTTCTTTCTTCGGTTTGTACGATGCTTTAAACAACACTTCGATGTTAAGCAATGGCGTCTTGATTGCCGTGGCTAAATCCGGGGTCTTATCAACGCTCTTTGCCGTCGCTTTGTTGGCTTCTGGGCAAAACTCCACGATTACCGGGACTTTGACTGGACAAGTGATCATGGAAGGGTTCATCCACATGCGGATGCCCCTGTGGGCGCGGCGGCTGATTACTCGGTTATTGTCAGTTGTGCCCGTCCTTTTATGTGTTGCCATGACGGCCGGTGAAACCGAATTGCAACAACACCATGCCATTAACATGTTAATGGAAAATTCCCAGGTCTTCTTGGCCTTTGCCTTGCCATTCTCGATGTTGCCATTGTTAATGATGACCAACAGTGAAGTTGAAATGGGGGAATTTAAGAACGCTGCCTGGACCAAGCTTTTAGGGTGGATTTCCGTGTTGGGGCTGACCTTCTTAAATCTCTACAACCTGCCAAGCACGTTTGAAGGCTTTGGTTTATGGAGTAAAGGGGTTGCCGACCTCTTGGCCTGGCTGACGATTGTCGTGATTGTCGCCCTCTTGATTTGGACGATTGTCGAACTTTACCGCGGCAACAAACGCTTTGCCGCTGAACACCAAGCCCACCCGTGGGAAACCGTGGCAACGGCGGAATAATTTCCCAGGAAATAATACTATGACAACGATCGGGGGAAGCTCGATCGTTTTTTTTTGGGCGTAGTCCCCGGAGAAATTATCCTTTCCCGACGCAAGATGATATAATGGTCCTAAAACTGACTGAAATTACGAAGAGGTGATTGCTTTGAACAATGAAGAGCGCAAAAAGCAGCTCAGTCGGGTCGAACTCTACGACACGCCCGAGCATAAGCGCGAACAAGCACGGCGCTTAAAAGATAAGCCGCTGAAAATTAAGCTCAAAGGGGTCTTAGATCAAGAAGCAAAGTCTGCTCCAACCCCGGGCAGCCGCGCCGCCGTCCGGCAAGAACAAACCGCCACCCCCACCCGGGTGGAAAAGACCGCTAGCTATGATGCTCCGCGGCCGACGACGGCTCAACCGAGCCAACCCACCCCACCGGTCTATACCGCCCCAACAGCCAGCCAGCCACGTCGCCACCATGCTTCCCGGCCGGCTGGCGGCCACAAGAAACACCGGATTTATAAAACCATTTTAGGGGTCGCGATCGCTGCTTTAGTAGTCTTTTTTGTGGTCTTTTTGATCAAACAACAAAACCCGGTCAATACGACTTCCGACGAGACGGTCTCCTCGAGTGAGACTTCTAGTCACAAGTCCTCTAGCAGCCACAAGAAGCGGTCTCACTCCACTTCGTCGACTGCCACGGACGTCCAGGACAGCTACCAGACGGCTCCGACTACGACTTCGCAGGCCACCAGCACCACGACGGATGACCAAACGACTACCAACAGCAACGATAACCAGTCGACTTACCAATCCAAGCCTAGTCAGCCCCAAGACACTACTAGTAATGGTAACGGCACGGGCAATGGTAATACTGGGACAACCACTGGTAGCGCCCAAAGTGAAGCAACCCCAAGTGGGGGAACCGGGGCACCGACAGAACAATAATTAAGTCACTCCCCTTGACACCACCCACCAAAATGCTATAATCAGCACTAATTGGAAGGACATGTCACCAGTGGTCAGTTATCCAGGGAGCGGTTCCTAGGCTGGAAGAATCGTTAGCCCCACTGGTGGTACCACCTTCTATTTTGACACCGAAATAAGGTGTTCCGGGTCGTGTCCGTTACCACACCTTCAAAGAGAATCATGCTTTGATTCTGAAACTGGGTGGAACCACGCTGAGTTATGTTAACCAACGTCCCTTTGACCAAGCCTTGGTCAAGGGGGCGTTTTATTTATTTTTTTCTTACAAAGGAGCGATTTGATGGCACAAGTAGCAGTAATGGCCCCAGATGGCCAAGTCGAAAAGATTGAACGCGATGGGAATCCCGCCGCACTGGCTGCCCTGCGGCAAATGGCCGCTTTGATGTTAAAGGCGGCTTTACAACACGAATTTGACGGCATTCGCTTAGGCGCGGCCGTGGCTGAAGACGATCAATTCTACGTTGATTCAGACAAGGACGACCAACAAGTCTCCGCCGACCAACTGGACGACCTGGCCGCCGCCATGAAGCAAATTGCCAAGGACGGCTTAAAGGTGGAATTTGCTGAAGTTGACCTGGATGCGGCCTTAGCTGAAGCCGGGGATGATCAATTCACCAACGAACTGTTAAAGGAACACGCCCACGACGGCAAGGTGGCCCTCTACCGCTTGGGGGATGCGGCGATTGTCGCTGAAGCACCGATCCTGGTCTATGCCAACGTCGTTAAGCACTACCAACTCCTGTCCGTGGCCGGGGCTTACTGGAAGGGGATGTCTTCCAACCCGATGCTGCAACGGATTTACGGGACGGTCTTCTTCAATGGCGATGACCTGGCCGCAGACTTAAAGGCCCGCCAAGAAGCCAAGGAACGCGACCACCGGGTGATCGGGAACCAACTCGACCTCTTCTTCGTCGATCCAAAGGTCGGCGCCGGTTTGCCTTACTGGATGCCAAAGGGGTCGACGATCCGGCGGACGATTGAACGCTACATCATCGACCGGGAAGTTTCTGACGATTACGAACACGTTTACACCCCGGTCTTAATGAACCTGGATGCTTACAAGACGTCGGGCCACTGGCAACACTACCGTGATGACATGTTCCCACCAATGGACATGGGGGACGGCGAAATGCTGGAATTGCGGCCAATGAACTGCCCATCCCACATTCAAGTCTACAAGCACCACATTCGTTCCTACCGGGATCTGCCCTTGCGGATTGCCGAACTGGGGATGATGCACCGTTACGAAAAATCAGGGGCCCTGTCTGGTTTGCAACGGGTCCGGGAAATGACCCTGAACGATGGTCACACCTTCGTTGCTTTAAACCAAATTCAAAAGGAATTTGCCAAGATCTTAAAGTTGATCATGAGCGTCTACGAAGACTTTGACATCACGGATTACACCTTCCGGCTGTCCTACCGGGACCCTAAGAACACCGACAAGTACTACGCAAACGATGAAATGTGGGAACAAGCCCAATCCATGTTAAAGGGTGCCATGGACGACCTGGGCTTAGACTATTACGAAGCCGAAGGGGAAGCCGCCTTCTACGGACCAAAGCTGGACATCCAAACTAAGACAGCCCTGGGCAACGAAGAAACGATGTCGACGATCCAACTCGACTTCATGTTGCCAGAACGCTTTGATCTGCACTACGTTGGCGAAGACGGGAAGCAACACCGGCCCGTAATGATCCACCGGGGGGTTGTCGGCACGATGGAACGCTTCATCGCCTACCTGACGGAAATCTACAAGGGGGCTTTCCCAACTTGGTTAGCGCCACAACAAGTAACGATCATTCCGGTTTCTGATGACAAGCACGGGGCTTACGCCGACCAATTGGCCGCTCAATTAAAGGCCGCTAACGTGCGGGTCAAAGTTGACCACCGCAACGAAAAGATGGGCTACAAGATCCGGGAAGCTCAAACCCAAAAAGTCCCATACACGCTGGTCGTAGGGGAAGATGAACAAGCCAACGGTTCGGTTTCCGTCCGTAAATACGGTGAAAAAGACCAAACCAGCCTGAGCAAGCAAGAATTCTTAAACGAAATCTTAGCCGACATTGCCAGCTACTCCCGGAAAAACTAATTCGGTGGGTAACGGTGAGTGAGGCTGAGACGAAACTATCTTTGCGGCTAAAGCTTAGCAAGTAACAACAAAAAAAGCGCTAGAAATCAACGTTTTCAGTAACGTGGTTTCTAGCGCTTTTGAATTTTTAAGACTTTTTTCCCAACTTCACTTGGCCCTATTCAAAATAGTGTTGCCATTCGTGGTTAACGTTATTCTTCTTGCTTTGGTTACCGGACCAGAAGCCAACTTGCACAACCCCTAAGACCTTTTCTTTCGGGACAAAGCCGTAGTAGCGGCTATCGTTGGAAACACTCCGGTGGTCACCTAAAACAAAGTATTCCCCCTTAGGCACCTTGGTCGCGCCGCTGTTTTTGAGCCAACTGTTTTGGACCGAAATCGACTTGAGGGTCCAATTCCCCGTCCCTTGGGTCCGTTGGTACCGATTGATGTATTGCTGGCGCACTTCCTTGCCATTGACGTAAAGCTTGCCATCCTTAGCAGCTACCGTATCCCCGGGGACAGCAATGACCCGCTTAACGTAATAGGTGCGCTGGGAGACCTGCGGATCGACCCCATCGGCATCAAAGACGACCACGCTGCCGCGGTGAATCTTGGCCAACTTCCAGGTCAAGACCCGCTCGTTGTTTTGTAAGTTCGGTAACATTGAGGGGCCATCCACCCGGACTGGTTGCATGATAAAGGTCCGAATCAAGACCGCAATCAATAACCCAATCACAATCGGCACGACCCAACTCATGATTTGTTTCATGGTTTTCATAAGCTTCTCCTTGCACTTTGTACATTTACTATCATCATAGTCCGCTGAGGCGTCCTTGACCACTATTTTTCCGGTTGGGCCCCTAACTTTTCAATGACTTGCTTGGCAACGACCAAATCATTCGGGTACGGTAAATCTTGTCCCTTGACCTTCTGGTAGGCATCGGCCCCTTTACCAGCAATGACGACCATATCGTTGTGACTCATCGTAATCGCCGTTGCAATGGCCTGAGCCCGGTCCGCAATGTATTGGACGTGTCCCACCTTTTGTGGATCAATATGAGCGGCGATTTCGTCAGCAATTGCTTTGGGATCTTCAAAACCTGGGTCATCCGTCGTCAAAATTACTTCGTCGGCTCGTTCTTCGGATAAGGCCTTCCCAAAGCCCGGCCGCCGGGAAATGCCCTTATCACCGGGGGCCCCCAAGACAACAATTACCTTCCCCCCGGCTGGCGTTTGCGAACGTAAGAAGGCCACCAAGCGCTTCACGCTGGCATAATCATGCGCATAATCAACGTAGACGGTCCCATGGCCCTTGGTCGGCAAGACCTCCATCCGGCCCGGAATGTGCGTCTTTTGCAGGGCCGTTTGAATGGCCGCCGCTTTAGCCCCGGCCAAGCCAGCCGTAATCACGGCCGCGGTCGCATTGCCTTCGTTGTAGTCCCCTGGCACACTGGCAATGTACTCACCGGCCACTTGCAGGGCCTGGGCTTTCGGGCTTTCCGCGCGCAGTTGAAACTTAGATTCTGCTAAATCACTCAGCACCGATTGGTAGCGGAAATCAACTTCCGGCGCCGTTTGCCCGAAGGTAAAAATGCGCTCAGGCGCCGTCGTCGTTTGGGCCGCCTGTTGGACCGCAGCAAAGTACGGCATATCCGCATTGATCAAACAGGTCCTAGCGTTGACCAGCAGTTGTTCTTTACAGAATAAGTAGTTGGCAAAGGTTGGGTGCTCATTGCGCCCAATGTGGTCCGGACTGATATTTAAGAAGATGCCCACGTCAAACGTCAAGCCATAGACCCGGTGCTTGAGGTAGGCTTGCGACGATACTTCCATTACCAAATGAGTCATCTTGTTATCAACGGCTTGGCGCATGTAAGCAAAGAGATCCAGCGATTCTGGGGTCGTCAAGTGGGATTTGAAGGTCTGGTCGGGTTGGGGCCCCAAGATCGTGTTCAACGTCGACAACAGGGCCGTTTGGGGGCCGGCACTGGCCGTCAGGGCATTATGCGTAAAGTAAGCGGTGGTCGTTTTCCCCTTCGTTCCCGTAATCCCCACGATGAACAGATCATTTTGCGGATAATCATAAAAGGCCGCCGCTAGCAGGGCCATTGCCTTTTGATCATCCTTGACCACAATCCCCGTGACGGGTTGCTCATAAGCCTGGGTCGCCACGTATCCAACTGCCCCGTGATCGATTGCCATTGCCAAGTAGTCCGCCTTAAAGCCAACCCCTTTGCAAAAAAAGAGGGGCTGCCCCGCCGGAATGTGGCGGGAATCATAGGTCACCGCCGTAAATTCGGTTACCTGCGGGTTGACAACTTTAATCAGTAAATCGTGCTCCTTGAGCAAGGTTACGGCTTGAGTTAGGGTTAAACGCATCATCATGATCCTCCAAATTTATTTTAGCGCTACAAAATAAGGCCGGGGAAAAACGCTGTTTTTCCGCGGCCTCTTGTTCGATTTCCAAGTGTAACACAGCGAAAAGGAAAGCCGCCTTGCCGCCGCTTTCCTACTTTCAGGCTGTTGCTTTCTTCGCCGCGGGATTAGGCCTTAGCGCCTTCCTTGACTAATTCAACTTCCTCGTGCGGGTTAAAGTTGTCAATGAAGTAAAGCTTGTACCAAACTAAGAAAGTATAGATCGTCCACAGTTTCCGCCGGTCATCCGTTTTGCCTTCAAAGTTGGCTTGCGCCATCGCCAACAACTTGGCTTGATCAAAGAATTCTCCCACGAAATCCTGCTTAAAAATTTCGAGCACTTCTTCATAGAAATCTTTTTGCCGCAGCCATTCCCGCACCGGAACCGGGAAGCCCAGCTTTTCGCGGGTGGCCCATTCTTCTGGTAAGTGCCGGTTGGCCGCCATCCGGAAGGCCCACTTCGTCCCTTGATCCGTTAGCAAATATTTCGCTGGCGTGTGCCCCGCCACCTTCATCATTTCCTTATCCAGTAATGGCACCCGTAATTCCAAGGAGTTGGCCATACTCATCTTGTCCGCCTTCAGCAAGATATCACCGGGCATCCACTGGTGAATGTCCAGGTATTGCTTCTTGGACAGTTCTGGCACGGCTTGATCATCAATCCGGTCATACGTCCGGTCAACGATTTCTTGCACGCTTGGGGCTTGGTGGTAAGCTGGTTGCAAAATCGCTTCGGCTTCTTCTGGCGTAAAGACGCGGGCTTGGCCAATGAAGGAATCCCGTGCCGCCGCCAGGTTATTGTACATGTGCAACCGACCATGGAAATTCTTGTGGTGCTTCAGCCAGTTGGCCACCCGTTCCCGCTTGGCCTTTGGCAACTTCGCCAACCGGTTGGTCAACCACTTAATGACCTTGGAATTGGTATTGTAGCCATAAGCCGTGTAACCCGCGAAAAGTTCATCGGCCCCTTCCCCGGAAAGCATTGCCTTGTAGCCGTGGTCCTTAGCCAGTTTGGTCAAGAAGTACAGCGGCACGACCGATGGGTTGGAATCCGGTTCATCCAAGTAGTATTGGATCAACGGGAAGGTATGAAAGGCCTCATCATTGGTCAAAGTCGCATCCGTATTCTTTAAGTTCAGCTTCTGAGCCAACTCCCGGGCCTGCTTGGTTTCATCATACCCCTGATCAAAGCCGATCGAGAAGGTTTCATCGGGGCGCATCATGGCCGTGACGTAACTGGAGTCAACCCCGGCGGATAAGAAGGACCCCACTTTGATGCCTTCATCAGCAAAGGAGTGGGCCTTAACGGATTCGCTCACTGCCGCTTCAATCTTGTCAACGGCTTCTTCAAAGCTTTCATCTTCCGCCGCAAATTCAGCGTCCCAGTATTGGGCCATTGAAAATTCACCATTCCGGTAGTAGAAATAATGCCCTTCTGGCAGCTTAAAGATCCCCTTAAAGAAGGTTTCATCAAGGGCTGGGTACTGGAAGGTCATAAACGGCTTTAACGCGGCCTTATTTAACTCCTTATTGAAGTTCGGGTGGTCTAAGAATGCTTTGATTTCTGACCCCGCAAAGAAGGTCCCATTCATCTTCCCGTAATACAAGGGTTTAATCCCAAAGTGGTCCCGGGCCCCAAACAATTCTTGTTTTTCCCGGTCCCAAATCAAGAAGGCAAACATCCCCCGCAACCGCTTGGTAACCTCAGCGCCCCATTCTTCGTAACCATGCAAAATAACTTCCGTATCTGCATGGGTCGTAAAATGGTGCCCTAATTCAATCAGCTCTTCCCGGAGCGGCTTAAAGTTATAAATTTCACCGTTAAAGGTAATCGCTTTGGAGTCATCTTCATTAAAGATTGGTTGGGCCCCGCTCTTTACATCAATAAAGCTCAACCGCCGAAAGCCCATTGCCACCCCCTGGTCAACAAAGTGGCCGGCATCATCGGGTCCCCGGTGGATAATTCGGTTCATCATCGTTTGGATCAAGCTATCCTTGACTTGTGGCGCTTCATTGTCCACAAAGGTAACGATTCCACACATTTGTTTCAACTCCCATTCACTCTAATTATGGTTTTGACCCTAAAAGGCAATCATAACGGGTTTCCCCACGAGATTCAATCGTTTCAGTTCATTTAATCATCATACCACGGCCCGTTCTTCCCGGCCGCTAATTTATCTTTAGTGGTGTTGGATGTAAACACTTAAAATCGCCAGATCCGCTGGGTTGACCCCCGAAATCCGGGAGGCTTGGGCCAAGGTTTCAGGCCGAATCTTCGCCAATTTTTGCCGTCCTTCCGTTGCCAGACCGTCAATTTGATCGTAATCAATGTTGGCCGGAATCTTCTTGGCTTCCATGCGCTTCAGCCGGTTGACCTTGACCTCTTCTTTTTTAATGTAGCCTTCGTACTTCAGTTGAATTTCCACTTGTTCCTTAGCTTGCCGATCCAACGGCGTCGCTGGGACCGGGATAAATTCCAACAGCTGGTCATATGAAACATACGGCCGCTTCAAAAGGGCCGCCGCCGTCAGGGAATCTTTCAACGCGTGGTCCCCATGGGCTTGGATAAACTCATCGGCCGCTGAACCTGGCTTGAGCCGCACGGTTGCCAGCCGCTTAATTTCCGCCGCGACCGTCGCTTTCTTGGCTTCCATCGCCGCTAACCGTTCATCTGAAACCAGGCCTAACGCGTGCCCCATCGCCATCAAACGCAAGTCTGCGTTATCGTGGCGTAAAATCAAGCGGTACTCAGCCCGACTGGTTAACAACCGGTACGGCTCCTTGGTCCCCTTCGTGACCAAATCGTCAATCATGACCCCAATGTAGGCATCCGAACGCTTCAACACAAACGGGGCTAAGCCCAAGGCCCGCCGGCCCGCGTTAATCCCCGCAATCAGGCCTTGACCGGCTGCTTCTTCGTAACCAGACGTCCCGTTGGTCTGGCCCGCCGTATAGAGGTTTTTGATCAACTTGGTTTCCAAGGTCGGGTGCAACTGGTGCGGGGCCACAACGTCATATTCAATCGCGTAACCGGGCCGCATCATTTCAACGTGCTCCAGGCCCTTAATCTGGTGGAGCAGTTGTTGTTGAATTTCTTCCGGGAAGGAAGTTGATAGCCCGTCCACATAGTATTCATCCGTATCGCGACCCTCGGGTTCTAAGAACAATTGGTGGCGATCCTTATCCGCAAAGCGGACGACCTTATCTTCGATCGATGGACAATACCGAGGCCCAACCCCTTCGATTAAGCCGGAAAACATCGGAGCCCGGTCTAAGTTGGCCCGAATCAGGTCGTGAACCGCGGGATTGGTATAGGTCAACCAGCAGGACAATTGGTCTTTAACTGGCAGGTAAGCACTGTCCGGGGTATCAAAGCTAAAGTGGTGCGGCGTTTCATCGCCGGGTTGCTCTTCTGTTGCCGCATAATCAATCGTGTTCCCGTTGACCCGCGGCGGTGTCCCGGTCTTAAAGCGTTCTAATTCAAAGCCCAGCCGTTCCAAGGCCTCTGACAGCTTCACGGCAGCTTTCGAATTATTCGGTCCGGATTCATATTGCAATTCACCGATAATAATCTTCCCCCGGGCGGCGGTGCCGACCGTTAACACGACCGCCTTCGCCCGGTAGCGGGCCCCGGTGTTGGTAATTACCCCGCAGCAAACCCCGTCTTCAACAATCAAATCGTCCACGGTGGCTTGGCGGAGGGTTAAATTCGGTTCTTGTTCAATCGTCAGCTTCATCTGCCGGTGGTAAGCATGCTTATCTGCTTGGGCCCGCAAGGCGCGAACCGCCGGCCCCTTCCCGGTGTTGAGCATCCGCATTTGCACATAGGTCTGGTCAATATTCTTCCCCATTTGGCCCCCTAAGGCATCAATTTCGCGTACTACGATCCCTTTTGCCGGCCCCCCTAAGGAAGGGTTACATGGCATAAAGGCCACCATTTCCAGGCTAATGGTAACCAAGAGGGTCCGATTGCCCATCCGGGCCGCGGCTAGGGCTGCTTCACTGCCGGCGTGCCCGGCCCCGACCACGATTACATCATATGATCCAGCTTCATATTGTTTTGCACTTGATACTTCCATCGTTTTCCTACTTTCCTAAACAGAACTGACTGAAAAGTTGATCCAATAATTCATCTTGGTAGCTGTCCCCGGTGATTTCTCCCAGCAAGTCCCAACAGCGGGTCATGTCAATTTGCACCAAATCAACCGGCATCCCGGCCGCTAACCCCCTTAATACTTCATCCAAGGCTTCGTTGGCTTGGGACAGGAGCCCGATATGGCGGGCGTTGGTCACCATCACTTCGCCTTGGTGACTTTCAATGCCTTGCTCAAAGAAGAGGTGCGCAATTAAGGCTCCCAATTGATCGACCCCGGTGTGGTCGGTAATGGAAGTTTTTAACAACGGCGTATCACCAATCATCGCTTGAACTTGACCGGTATCAATTTGACTCGGCAAGTCCGTCTTGTTGAGGATCACAATCCGGGGTTTGGCCGCCGTGGCTTCAATCAAGGCCCGGTCTTCGCCCGTCAATTCCCGGGAGCTGTCCAATAACAATAAGACCAGATCCGCTGCGTCTAACGCCTGCTTGCTGCGCGCGACCCCAATTTTTTCGACCTGGTCGTCCGTTTGGCGGATCCCGGCCGTGTCAATTAGCCGCAAAGGAACCCCATTGACGTTGACATACTCTTCAATGACGTCCCGGGTGGTCCCCGCAACGTTGGTCACAATCGCTTTGTCCTCATGCAATAAAGTATTTAACAAGCTCGATTTTCCGACATTGGGCCGCCCAATGATGGCCGTGGCCAACCCGTCACGCAGCACCTTTCCTTGCTTGGCTGACTTTAACAAGGCCACTAAGTGTTGCTTTACGTCCCGGGCTTTTTCTTTTAACATCTGGCTGGTCATTTCTTCAACCGCATCGTATTCAGGGTAGTCAATATTGACTTCGACTTGCGCTAAGACGTCTAAAATATCCTGACGCAGCCGCTTAATCAAACGCGATAAATCCCCATCCAACTGATTTAAGGCCACTTGCATGGATTGGTCCGTCTTGGCCCGAATCAAGTCCATGACCGCCTCGGCTTGCGAAAGGTCCAAGCGCCCGTTTAAAAAGGCCCGTTTCGTAAATTCGCCTGGTTCGGCCAAGCGCGCCCCATGACTTAAAACCAATTGCAAGGTCCGGTTGGTCGCCAACAAACCCCCGTGACAGTTGATTTCCACGACGTCTTCTTTGGTATAGGTCCGCGGCGCCAGCATGACCGAAACCATCACTTCATCAACTTCTTCGGCGGTGGTCGGATCAATTAAGTGCCCGTAGTTAATCGTGTGGCTGGCTACTTGGGTTAAGTCCGGCCCCTTAATCAACTGGTTGGCAACAGCCAGCGCCGCCGAGCCGCTGATGCGAATGATTGAAATCCCCCCCTCACCCACTGGGGTCGAGATGGCCGCAATCGTATCAAATTCTGAATTTGCCACAATCGTCATCCTTCCTGCTTACAAAAAAAGTGCCCGTCCACGATCGGCTGGTCCCCCAGCACACATGGTCAAAGCACTTTCACTACTCTAACGTAATTTGATTATTCGTTTTTAACACCGTTATTTTAGTCAGCTCCCCTGGGCTTGTCAACCAAAAGGCGTTATTTAGGCGCAATCACTAAGCTGCGGTACGGCTCGCGCCCGTGCGAATACGTCTTGACTTGCGGCACGGCTTCCAAATACTGGTGTAAAAACTTCCGCTCGCGGGCGGGCATTGGGGCCAAAAAGACCGCTTGTTGCATCGCAATCACTTCCGTGACGCTGCGTTGCGCCAATTTGGCCAAGGCCACTTGCCGCCGGGCCCGGTAGTCGGCCACGTCCAAGGTTACCTGGGGATCCTTGACCCCTTGATAGACCAAAAAGGTCGTTGCCAACACTTCCAAGGCATTCAACCGTCGCCCATGGTGACCAATTAACTTCCCCGGGGTGCGGGTCACTAAATCAATGCTCAACTCATGCCCGGTCTGCGTTTGGACTTGCGGTTGCACTTCAAGCGCTAACTGGTGGCAAACATCCACCAAATAAGTCTGCAACGCCAAGCTGGCAGCCGTCATTTTAGCTAAATTGGCTGCTTGCCGCGCGGCCAACTCCGCCGGTGACAACGCTGCTGTCGCCCCGGGCCACGTGGCAGGCACTACTGGCTTAGCTGACTGAGTAGACTGGGCTGCCACTTGGGCCGGTGTTGGGGCCAAGACTGGCTTAGGCCGCCGCTGGGCTTCAATTACGGCTAACCGGGCCCCCCAGCCAAAAAAGCCCTTGGTTGGCATTTGCTTAATTGTCACCGTCAGCTCCGCGACCGAACAACCCAAGGCCTGGGCGGCAGCTTGTTTAGCCGCGCCAAGCGTTTTTCCCTCAAATGTTGCCATCTTACCGCTTCTTGCCCCGGTAAGCATTCTTTTTGGCGTGCGCCAGGCGGTTTTTACGTTGCCGTTCTTGCCGTTGCCGGGCTTGCCGCTCCCGCTTGATTTTAAATGGATTTTGCAAAAGCATCGTTTGCACCACTTGGAAAGCGTTCGTGACCACCCAGTACAGGGTAATGGCCGCCGAGAAGTTCAGCGCCATGACGAAGATCATGATTGGCATCACATAGGTCATCGTCGTGGACATACTGTTCTTTTCTGGTAGAGAAGCCATCGACAGCCAGGAAGAAATAAAGGTAAACAACGCCGCTAGCAGTGGCATCACGAAGTACGGGTCCGTGTGACCGAGTTGGAGCCACAAAAAGGACCCCGTCTTTAATTCCGGCGAGCGCCAAATTGCTTGGTACAACGCCCACATAATCGGCAATTGCACCAATAATGGCAGCATTGAAGCAAACGGGTTCACCCCAGCTTCTTTATAGAGCTTTTGTTGCTCCGTTTGCATCTTTTGCAAGGAGACCCGGTCTTTCCCCGGGTACTTTTGCTGCAGGGCCTTTAATTGGGGCTGCAATTCTTGCATTTTAAGCATCGATTTCGTTTGGTAGTGCATCAACGGCAGGATCAAAATCCGCACTAGAATAGTAAAGATAATAATCCCCATGCCGTAACCGCCAAAGTGCTTGGCGAGCCATAGGATGAATTGCGAACCATTGTAGACAATGTAGTGGTCCCAAATCCCCGTACTATGACTGGTGACAGGTTGGTTGGAACACGCCGCCAGCAAAACAGCCAACAGTCCGATTCCCGTCAGGCTCAGGGCCTTTTTTCCTTGTTTTTTCAAACCGGCTTCCTCCTTTATTTCGACCAGTAATGCTAGTCTGCCGTGGGTTCTTCAACTAACAAATCCGCCATCTTTAAGGCATGCACCAAATTCCGCTTGATTTCAGCCATCTCTAAGCCACGCGCCGCTGGCCGGGCAATCACCAGAAAGTCTACTTCCGCTTTTAACTGCGGTTTGACCTCAAGTAAGGTTTGGCGAATCCGCCGCTTGACCCAGTTCCGGTTTACGGCATTGCCGACCTTTTTGCCCACCGAAATCCCAACCCGAAAATGGGGTTGGCCCGGTTTCGCCATCTGATAGATGATGAATTTCCGGTTGGCCACTGATTGGTGCGTTTCAAAAACGCGTTGAAATTCACTTTCCTTCTTAACGCGGTATGATTTTCGCATAGTTTGCGCTCCTGTTTGTATCAAAAAAGGGGCCGGGCGCACGACAGCTTTTGAAGCTAGCCTTAGCGGACGCCCTGCCCCCTACTTTCGTTTAAAAAAAGCCACTAACTTAATAGTGGCCACTGGTTATGCAGATAATACCTTGCGGCCCTTTTGACGGCGGCGAGCTAATACCTTGCGACCGTTGCTAGTGCTCATCCGAGCGCGGAAGCCGTGAACACGAGCGCGGTGACGCTTCTTTGGTTGGAATGTACGCTTCATCGGTTTGCACCTCCTCGTAGCTAATTTAAATTTCTTTTTTAAAGTCCAAAAAGACAAACTCTTTAAACATACTGTTGAAGTATAGCATACTTTTCGGCCAGAAGAAAGCTTCATTTCACCGAAAAAATTTTTTAGTTTTCCACAGTTAACCAGAAATAATCCACAGCGTTGTTTTTTATCCACCCTGGATCAGCAGTTTTCCACACGTTTTTCCCCGGTCGGCCACTTTTGCCCACCCCTGTGATTTTAGTTTTCCACAGGGGTGTGGAGAAGTTTCTAATGCCTTGGCAGGTCGGCTTTCGGGGCTGTTGATATCCCCACTTAATTGTGGATAAGTCGCCATTGCGGCCCCTTTATTCGCAATTTCCCCACCCCTGGGGACAATTTCCACACAGCGTTGTGTCTTTTGGGGATCCTTTTTCCGCACCCCTGTGGAAAACTCGGAAAAGTAATGATAAAATATCGTTTGGCTTTATGATTATCCACAACTTTAGGAGGAATTATTTTGACTGAGCTCTCTTCTCTTGATTCACTCTGGGAAGCGGTCCAAAACGCGTTTAAGCAGACCATCACCGGTCCGACTTATGAAAACGTCGTTGCTCCGGCAAAAGCATATTCTCTGTCCAACCACCAATTAACGGTCGTCGTACCAACGGATTACCATTTAGACTGGTGGAAACAGCGATTAAATGCCCAATTAAAGCAAATCTTACAAGAACAAACGGGGCAAGAGATTGAACCCCGCTACCTGTTAACGAAGAACTTAATTGGCAATCCGGCAACGCCCGCTTCACAGCCCGTCCCAACTTTCCAAACCCAAACGCCCCTCAATCCGGAATATACTTTTGAAACGTTTGTCGAAGGCCGCAGCAACCAATTTGCCTACGCCTCCGCTTACGCTGCTTCGGAACAACCCGGGGGCTTATACAATCCCCTGCTGATCTATGGGGGCGTTGGCCTGGGTAAGACCCACTTGATGCAAGCGATTGCCAATAACATGTTGGTCCATAACCCAAACGCCAAGATTAAGTACGTCACGAGTGAAAACTTCATGAATGACTATATCAACTCCATTAAGAACCGGACCCAAGAAGAATTTCGGCGCGAATACCGCGATTTAGACGCCCTGCTCGTGGATGACGTCCAGTTTTTAGCCTCTAAAAACGAAACCCAGCTGGAATTTTTCAATACCTTTAATGTCTTGCACGATAACAACAAGCAGATCGTGTTGACGGCTGACCAAAACCCCAAGGAAATCCCGAACCTGACGGAGCGCTTGGTTTCGCGCTTTGTGTGGGGGCTGACGGTTGAAATCACTTCCCCCGGGTTAGAAACCCGGATTGCGATCTTGAACCGGAAAGCTGAAGAAGAAAATATTCAAGGCGTGCCCAGTGAGGTCTTAAATTACATCGCCACCAAAATCAACACCAACGTCCGAGAATTGGAAGGGGCTTTGATGCGCGTCCGCGTCTATGCTGACCTGCATAAGACCCCCATCACGACCGCCATTGCTGCGGAAGCCTTACAAGGCATTGGGGATGCCCCGACCACTGCGTTAACCATTGACTTGATTCAACGCAAGGTCGCCAATTTCTACGGCATTACCCAAGCCGACATTACTGGCAAAAAACGGGTCAAAAATATCGTCATCCCCCGCCAAATCGCCATGTATCTGGCCCGGGAATTAACCGATAACTCCCTGCCCAAAATCGGCAAGGAATTTGGCGGCAAAGATCACACGACGGTGCTGCATGCAATTGATAAAATCGAGAAACTGCTGCAAACTGACCAACAATTACAGCATGACATCGATCAGTTGAAAGTTACCCTGACCCCGTAATCGCTTTGGGGATAACTTTTACGTTTTCCACAGTTTTCCCCAATTTGTCCACAAGGAAAAAACTCTGTTGTCCAAATACTTTGTTTTAGTTTTCCACAGTCTCCACAGGCCCTACTACCACTACTATTTTTAATTATATACATTTATATTAATTTATAGCGAGGAGTCAAACATGAAATTTACGATTAATCGAACTGGGTTTACCAACGAATTAGCCAATGTGTTACGTGCGATTTCATCCAAAACTACAATTCCCATTTTAACTGGGGTAAAGTTGGTGGTTACGGATGACCAACTGGTTTTAACGGGAAGCAACTCTGATATCACTATTCAATCCACGTTAGCGGCCAGCGAAGGGCAACTCGGCTTAGTAGTTGAAGAACCCGGTGCCATTGTGTTGCAAGCGCGCTTATTTAATGAAATCGTGAAAAAGTTGCCAGCGGAAACCGTCACCTTAGAAGTCAAAACGGGCTTTTTGACGACGATTACGTCTGGTCCGGCGGAATTTAAGATCAACGGGCAAGATGCTAACAACTATCCGAAACTGCCGGAATTAGAAAGCGATAAAACCGTCCAATTAGCCCCCGACTTATTGCGCGAAGTCATTGATCAGACCCGGATTGCCGTTTCTAAGCAAGAAAGTAGACCAATTTTAACGGGAATCCACGTTCTCTTAGCCCAAGATCAATTAACCGCCATTGCTACGGACAGTCACCGCTTGGCCCAACGCAAAGTGACCCTGCCAGCGCCGGTAGCGGCCGCGGCGGATGTGGTGATTCCAGGGGTTTCGATGACGGAATTGGCCCGGATGATTCCAGACCAAAAAGACCCCATCGACCTGCTGATTGCGGAAAACCAAGTGCTCTTTAAATTTGGCCACACCCTCTTTTACTCCCGGCTGTTAGAGGGGAAGTACCCTGATACCAGTCGCTTGATTCCAGAGACTTCTGAAACCGACTTGACGATTGATGCCAACGTTTTATTAGCCGCGATTTCGCGGGCTTCCTTGTTGTCGCATCAAGGGCGCAATAATGTGGTAAAGTTGACGATCGATCCGACCCAAGAATTGGTAAAAATCAGTGGGGATTCAGCTGATGTGGGGAACGTTGAAGAAGAATTACAATTCGATGCCATCACGGGGCAAGAATTGGCAATTTCCTTTAACCCGGATTACATGGGCGATGCCCTCAAGTCCTTTGGGGGAGTAAAGGTAAAATTGGCCTTTACGTCACCGCTGCGGCCCTTTACCTTGGTACCAGTTGATGACCAGGCCAACTTTGTGCAATTGATTACCCCGGTGCGGACGTTCTAACAACTTAATTTTCCAGATCAAAGTAGTGGCCCCGTTGCGGGCTGCTGCTTTTTTGTTTCGGCGTTGGGCAAGTCAGATCTTGTAAACGGCAGTTTGCGCGTTTTTGGGGTGAAAAACCCAAAAATGGTTCGCAAGCTTAAAAGGGGCTGAAATTGGCTTAAAACCGCTTTAAATTTGTGTTTACGGGGTGAAAAAGCTATAATAGAAGAGCTATACAAAGTAGGTGAGATGATTGGAAAAGCAAGCAACGTTTAAACTTGAGCAGCCCTTTATTACCCTCGGGCAATTATTAAAAGAAGAAGGCATTATCCCGACGGGGGGCGCAGCCAAGTGGTTTTTAAAGGAACAGGCCGTGACGGTCAATGCGCAAGCTGAAGATCGGCGGGGCAAGAAGTTGTACCCTGGTGATGAAGTGACGATTGTTGGGGTCATGACCATTACTATTACGGCCTAGCTATGCGACTAGAGGAGTTGTCATTACAGGACTTTCGCAACTATGAGCAGTTAGCGGTGCAATTTAATCCGGGGATTAACGTTTTGATTGGGGAAAATGCCCAGGGCAAGACGAATTTGTTAGAGGCTATCCACTTATTGGCTTTAACGCGCAGTCACCGAACCAATAAGGACAAAGAGTTGGTTAATTGGCAGGCTAAAGTTGCGCAAGTCAAAGGGGTGGTAGTTAAAGCCACGGGCAAGTTACCCTTGGAGATCCAAGTTGGTCAAGGGGGCAAACGCGTCAAAGTTAACCATTTACCCCAAAGTCGGTTGTCGGCGTACATTGGCAATTTAAACGTGGTTTTGTTTGCCCCGGAGGATTTGGCGTTGGTGAAAGGCGCCCCGGTCATTCGGCGCCAGTTTATGAACGTTGAATTTGGGCAAATGAGCAGCCGGTATCTTTATAATCTAAGTCACTTTAATGATGCACTTTACCAACGCAATCAGTATCTGAAGCAATTACGCCAACGCCAGGCCAGTGACCGATTGTTGTTAGAAGTTTTGTCAGATCAATTGGCGACATTTGGCAGTGAAGTAGCGGCTATTCGGTACCAGTTGGTGAAACAATTGGAAAAATGGGCCCAGCCGGTGCATGAGGAAATTTCCCAGCAAAAAGAGCAACTGCAATTGCAATACGTGAGTCAATTGACGATCAATGAAGAAAGTACCGTGGCGGATCTAAAAGAGCAATTGCAAGCCCGCTTACGGGAAAAGGTAGATAAGGAGATCGCCGCGGGGACGACGTTGGCTGGCCCCCAGCGGGATGATCTCCACTTTTTAGTGAATGGCAATAATGTGCAGCAATTTGGTTCCCAAGGTCAACAACGGACAACCGCCTTGGCGGTCAAATTGGCGGAAATCGACTTAATGCAAGAGCAAACCGGGGAATATCCCTTGCTCTTGTTGGATGATGTCTTGTCCGAACTTGATAATGATCGTCAGACCCATTTATTGACGGCCATTCAAGACAAGGTCCAGACCTTTTTGACAACGACCAGTTTGAGCGGGGTAGCACGACAATTAATCAAAACCCCGACGATCTACACGATCCAAGCTGGCCATCTACAACGTGAAGGGTGAGCTTTAAGGAGGAACGAGCGTGAGTAACGAGGAATTAGCAGAACAAAAAGCGGCGATGGCCAGTAAGTACGATGCCAGTCAAATTCAGGTTTTAAAGGGCCTCGAAGCGGTGCGGAAACGCCCGGGGATGTACATTGGTTCCACCACGGTCCAAGGGTTGCACCACTTAGTGTGGGAAATTGTCGATAATGGGATTGATGAAGCCCTGGCGGGTTTTTGTGATGAAATCAATGTTGTGGTTGAAGCTGATAATAGTATTACGGTGACGGATAACGGCCGGGGGATTCCAGTTGATATCCAAAAAGAAACCGGGAAGCCCGCCCTTGAAACCGTCTTTACCGTGCTGCACGCCGGCGGGAAGTTTGGCAACGGTGGTTACAAAGTTTCTGGGGGGCTCCACGGGGTGGGGGCGTCGGTGGTGAACGCCCTGTCAACGGAATTGGACGTAACGGTGACGCGGCAAGGCAAGCGTTACACGATGCAGTTTAACCGGGGGCACGTCGCCCAAGCGATGCAAGAAGTGGCGGACGGTTTGCCAACGACGGAACACGGGACCGTGGTCCACTTCAAACCCGATCCGGATGTCTTTACCGAAACGACGGTTTACAATATTAAAACTTTGACCGACCGGATTCGGGAACTGGCCTTTTTGAACAAGGGCTTAAAGATCACGATCGAAGACCGCCGGCCCGAAGTGCCAACCAAGGAATCTTTCCACTATGAAGGGGGGATTCGTCACTACGTTGAATACTTGGATGAAGGGCACGATGCCTTGTTTGATCCGCCGATTTACGTTGAAGGGACGCATAACGGGATTACCGTGGAAGTCTCCTTGCAATACACGGATGACTACCGCAGCAACCTCTTGACGTTTACCAATAATATTCACACCTATGAAGGGGGCAGCCACGAGACGGGCTTTAAGACGGCTTTGACCCGGGTGATCAATGATTATGGGAAAAAGTCTGGGCAGCTCAAGGGCAACAATGCGACCTTATCCGGGGATGACGTCCGCGAAGGGCTGACGGCGGTCGTTTCCATCAAACACCCCAATCCGCAATTTGAAGGCCAAACCAAGACCAAGCTCAGCAATTCCGACGCACGGACGGCCACGGACCGGATCTTTAGTGAAACATTGACCCGGTTTATGATGGAAAATCCGGAAGTGGCCCACAAGATCGTTGATAAGGGGTTATTGGCTTCCAAGGCCCGGGTGGCCGCCAAGCGGGCCCGGGAAGTGACCCGGAAAAAGAGCGGGCTGGAAATTTCCAACCTGCCGGGGAAATTAGCTGATAATACCAGTAAGGATCCTAGCATTTCGGAATTATTTATCGTCGAAGGGGATTCCGCCGGGGGGAGTGCCAAGCAAGGGCGCTCCCGCTTGACCCAAGCGATCTTGCCAATCCGGGGGAAGATTTTGAACGTCGAAAAGGCGAGTCTGAATCGGGTGTTAGCCAACGATGAAATTCGCTCCCTCTTTACGGCCTTGGGGACGGGCTTTGGCGATGATTTTGACGTTGAAAAAGCTAATTACCACAAGTTGATTATTATGACGGATGCCGATGTCGACGGGGCCCATATTCGCACCCTGTTATTAACCTTGTTCTACCGCTTCATGCGGCCGATGATCGAAAAGGGGTACGTCTACATCGCCCAACCACCACTGTATCAAGTTCGCCAAGGTAAATTTGTGAAGTACATTGATTCTGACGAAGAATTAGAACAAGTGGTTAATTCACTGCAACCAAGTCCTAAACCGGTTATTCAACGTTACAAGGGGCTCGGGGAAATGGACGCCGAACAACTTTGGGAAACCACCATGGATCCAGAGCGGCGCCGGTTATTACGCGTTAAGTTGGATGATGCCAAGGAAGCAGACGCGATTTTCCAGATGTTGATGGGGACGAAGGTCGGTCCGCGGCGCGAATTTATCGAAGAAAACGCGACGTTCGTTAAGAATTTGGACCTGTAGGCAACCAGCAAAGGGGACAATAGCAAGGAGGAAAAACTGTGGCACAAGAAGAATTGCCAAGTCGCATTACGGAGGTCAATTTGACCAGTCAAATGCGGAATTCGTTTTTGGATTATGCGATGAGCGTCATCGTTTCCCGGGCACTGCCAGATGTGCGCGACGGGCTTAAGCCAGTTCAACGCCGGATTTTGTACGGGATGAATGAATTAGGGGTCACTCCCGATAAGCCGTACAAGAAATCGGCCCGGATTGTCGGGGATGTCATGGGGAAGTTTCACCCGCACGGGGACTCGTCGATTTACGAAGGGTTAGTTCGAATGGCCCAGGATTTCTCCTATCGTTACATGCTGGTCGATGGTCACGGTAACTTTGGTTCGGTCGACGGGGACGGCGCGGCCGCCATGCGGTATACCGAAGCCAAGATGAGCAAAATTGCCGTGGAAATGTTGCGTGATATCAACAAGAATACGGTCGATTTCCAAGATAATTACGATGGAACGGAAAAAGAACCCCAGGTATTGCCATCGCGTTTCCCCAACCTGTTGGTTAACGGGGCCGCAGGGATCGCGGTGGGGATGGCAACGAATATTCCCACCCACAACCTAGGGGAAGTCATTGCCGCTTTGCACGTTTTGATGGATAATCCGGCCGCGACGACCGAAGAGTTGATGAAGGTTCTGCCGGGCCCAGACTTCCCAACGGGTGGGGTTGTCATGGGCAAGGCCGGCATTCGGAAGGCTTACGAAACGGGCCAAGGCTCAATTGTCGTGCGGGCCAAGGTTGAAATTGAAACTGCCAAGAATGGGCGCCAAAAAATCGTCGTGCACGAAATTCCTTACATGGTCAACAAGGCGAAGTTAATTGAACGGATTGCCAACTTGGCCCGGGAAAAGGAAATTGATGGCATCACCGATGTCAATGATGAAACGGACCGCGAAGGGATGCGGATCGTCATTGACGTTCGTCGGGACGCCAGTGCGGAAGTCATTTTAAATAACCTCTACAAGTTGACTTTGATGCAAACTACCTTCAACTTCAACATGTTGGCGATTGTCAACGGGGCGCCGAAGGTCTTGAGCTTAAAGCAAATTCTGCAACACTACCTGGCCCACCAAGAAGAAGTGGTGCGGCGGCGGACTGAATTTGATTTGAAAAAGGCGCAAAGTCGCCTCCACATTGTGGAAGGGTTGCGCGTCGCCTTAGATCACATTGATGCCATTATCAAGATTATCCGCCAGTCAGCGACGAGTGAATTGGCCAAGGAAGAATTGATGAAGGGCTACGGGCTGTCGGATCGCCAGGCCCAAGCGATCTTGGATATGCGCTTGGTACGGTTAACCGGCTTGGAACGGGAAAAGATCGAAGCCGAATACGAAAAGCTGGTGGCCGCAATTGCCGACTTTAAGGACATTTTGGCGCACACGGAACGCATCCAAGCGATTATTTATGAAGAACTGCTGGAATTGCAAAAGCGCTTTGGCGATGCCCGGCGGACAGAGTTGCAAGTGGGCGACATTACCAACTTAGAGGATGAAGATCTCATCGAAGAAGAAGAGATCGTCGTGACCCTGACCCATAACGGTTACATCAAACGCTTGCCGGTCGATGAGTTCAAGTCCCAACACCGGGGTGGCCGGGGCATTAAGGGGATGGGTGTGCACAGTGACGACTTTATTGAGCACCTCATTACCAGCTCGACGCACGATGAACTGCTCTTCTTCACCAATACCGGGAAGGTCTTTGCGATGAAGGGGTATGAGGTACCCGAATATGGTCGGTCGGCTCAAGGGATTCCAGTGATCAACCTGCTGGGGATTGACAGCCACGAAAAGATCAGTGCCGTAATCAACGTTCAACGCAGTCAAGATCACCACGACCAAGACTTGTTCTTTGCCACCAAGCTGGGGGTAGTCAAGCGCACGGCGGTCAGCGAATTTGCCAACATTCGCAGTAACGGCCTGAAAGCGATCAATCTGCACGACCACGATGAATTGATTGCCGTGGACATTATTGATCACGATCAAAACATGATCCTGGGGACCCACCTGGGGTATGCGGTCAGTTTCCCAGCGGCGGCCGTCCGGGCGATGGGCCGGACCGCGGCCGGGGTCCGGGGCGCGCGCTTGCGGCCGGGGGACTACCTGATCGGGGCAGCGCCACTAAACGCTGACAGTCAGGTCCTGGTCTTAAGTGAAAATGGTTATGGCAAGCAAACCCCAGCCGCCGAATACCCAATTAAGGGCCGGGGAACCATGGGGATCAAGACGGTTAATGTCACAGCGAAGAACGGACCTTTGGTGGGCTTAACCACGGTTGACGGCGATGAAGACATCATGCTGGTGACCGATAAGGGGGTCATTATTCGCTTTGGGGCTGAGACGGTTTCAACGACCGGCCGCAGCGCGATGGGCGTCCGGCTGATTAAGATGGCCGCTGACTCCAAGGTCGCCACGATGGCAACCGTTGCTAAAGAAACAGATGAAATGGCAACCGCCGCCGAGCGGGCCCCATTGCCAACCTTAGACTAGTTAAATGGTTCTTAAGGCCGAAACGCCGTTCACACGCTGTGGTGAGCGGTGTTTTTTGGTTCCGACGCAAATTTTTTTAGAAAAAAAGTGCATTTGGGCTAAAAACGCGTATATATAAAGTAGGGACCGCAACCCTGGATCACGAGGGTCAAAATTAACCTGGTCGGATCAGACCAAGAATTTAGAACTTGTGATTTGTTGAAAATTGTGCTAACATGTTTGCTTGTGAGTATACGTAAATCGTCTACTCTCCTTGTCCCTTCGAAATTTTAGGTGGGAAGGGACCAGAGTCCATAAGGAGGTGTAACATTCATGGAAACACGCAAATATGAAATTACTTACATCATTCGTCCTGATCTCGAAGAATCAGCTAAGGCAGAATTGGTTGCTCGCTTCGACAAGATTTTAGCGGACAATGGTGCAACGGTCGTTGACTCAAAGGATTGGGACACGCGGCGTTTTGCTTACCCAATTGCTAAGTACACGGAAGGTACTTACCACGTGGTAAACGTCGAAGCGGATTCTGATGAAGCTTTGAACGAATTCAGCCGGTTGGCTAAGTTCAGCGACGACATTCTGCGTCACATGATCGTTAAGCGCTAATCAGCTTAACGTTTGTTTATTGAGAGGAGTGCGATAGCCCATGTTAAATCGTGTAGTATTGACTGGACGACTTACTCGGGATCCAGAGTTGCGGTACACTGGAAGCGGCACGGCAGTTTGTTCTTTTACGGTGGCAGTTGACCGGCAATTCCGGAACCAACAAGGGAACCGGGATGCTGACTTTATCAACTGTGTAATTTGGCGCAAGTCCGCTGAAAACTTTGCCAACTTTACCCACAAAGGGGCGATGGTCGGCATTGATGGGCGGCTGTCAACGCGTAATTACGAAAACAACCAAGGACAACGGGTTTACGTTACGGAAGTGACGGTTGATAACTTTGCGCTCTTAGAGCCGCGCAGTGCCAACCCGAATAACCAAGGTAACTTTAACCAAAATGCTGGGTTTAACAACAACCAGGCCTTTAATAACAATGCTTTTAGCAACGCCAACTTTGGCGGCGCCGCTCCTCAACAGCCCGCTAACAATGCCTTTGGCAATGAAAACCGGGTGTTTGAAAGCGATAATAATGTTGATCTTAACTCCTTGCCGTTTGCTAGCGAATCCGCGGACAGCAGCCAGGCCAACGTTAACATCAACGATCAAAGCGCGATGAGCGCCAATCAAAATCAACCGGCATCCAGCGCGGATGACCAGGGGGACCATCCGTCAATTGACGATGTTCCATTTTAATCTACATCACACTTGCTGGTTAAAACAGGAAGTTTATTAAGGAGGTAATTTCATGGCTCAACAACGTCGTGGTGGCCGTCGTCGTCGTAAGGTCGACTTCATCGCCGCAAACCACATCGAATACATCGACTACAAAGATACTGACTTATTGCGTCGTTTCATCTCTGAACGGGGTAAGATTTTACCACGTCGGGTAACGGGGACGAGCGCTAAGAACCAACGTCGGTTAACGATTGCGATCAAGCGGGCCCGGATCATGGGGCTTTTGCCATTCGTTGCCGAAGACTAAGCTGGTTGGCTCAGTCAAAAATCGCTTCGTAGATGTGCGAAGCGATTTTTTTGTGCTTTCATGACCGTTGGGTTTAAGTTAAGATAGACATAATAATGGCAATTAGGGAGGTGAAAGCTTGCGGTGGACAAAATACTTAAAACTATCCCAGTTCATGCAACACCGGCGGGTCGCTTGGACGTTTGCGGCGGTGACCTTTGTCGTCTTGTTGGGGGTGAGCTCGGCCTTTATTGTTGACTGGCGGTGGGGGCTGGGGGCCTTGGTCCTTTCGGTCGCGGCGTTTTTGGTCAGCATATACCAGTTGCAAAATTTAGTAGCCGACACGGAGAGCTACATTAATGACTTGGCCTATCAGATCCAACGGGGCCAACAAGAAGCGCTGCTGGAAATGCCAATTGGCTTGGTGATGTTGGATGAACATGGCATCATTAAGTGGATCAATCCGTACATGGCAAAGTATTTTTTGATGCGCTTAGTAGTGGGCCAACCGTTGGCAGAGGTCGATGAAGCCTTGGCCCAATTAGTGACCGCCCATGCCAATGAAGAAGCCCCGGTGGTGGTGACTTGGCAAAAGCGGCAATTTGAGTTTCGTTATCAAGCGCGTTATCATACCCTGTACTTATTGGACGTAACGGACTATGAACAAATTAACCAGCGCTACTTAAACGAACGGCTTTTTATCGGGAATATCTACCTGGATAATTATATTGAATTGACCCAAGGAATGAGTGACCCGGATGTTTCGAATTTGCATAATTACGTCACGTCGGAGCTCAGCAAGTGGGCGAGCGCGCATGAATTGCTGCTAAAGGTGATTGATGACGATAACTACTTATTGTTGGGGCACCAACACGCCTTAGCGCAGCTGGAGGCCGAAAAATTCCAGGTTTTAGATGTCATTCGGGAAAATACTTCCAAATTGAATTCCCCCGTGACGTTAAGTGTGGGGATTGCGGATGGCCAAGCCGATTTGATTAAGTTGGCTGATATGGCACAACGCAACTTGGATTTGGCCCTCGGCCGGGGGGGCGATCAAGTCGTCGTCAAGGCGCAGGACCAACCGGCGCGTTTCTACGGGGGCAAGACCAACCCAATGGAAAAGCGGACCCGGGTCCGGGCTCGGATGATTGCGCAGGCCCTGCAGGAACTGATGGTTGGCGCGGACCAAGTCTTTGTCGTGGGCCACGCGAAGCCCGATATGGATTCGATGGGGGCTTGCTTAGGGATTCGGCGGATCAGTGAGATGAACAGCCAGAAGTGTTACGTGGTGTTTGATCAAGAACGGGTCCACACGGATATTGCCCGGTTGCTGACGCAAGTCCAAGATTACCAAAGCATTGCTGAGCATATGATTACACCGGCGCAGGCGCTGGAATTGGCGACGCCGCAGAGTTTGCTGGTCTTGGTTGATCATTCCAAGGTCTCAATGTCCATGGCGCCGCAACTTTATCAACGCTTGAAGAACCGGACGGTCATCATTGATCACCACCGGCGGGGGGAAGAATTTCCGGAAAATCCGCTCCTGGTTTACATCGAACCCTATGCTTCGTCAACCTGTGAATTGATTGCGGAGATGTTTGAATACCAGCCCCGGGAAAGCAAGGCCCTCAATAAGTTGGAAGCTACTGTTATGCTGACGGGGATTCAAATTGATACCAAGTCCTTTACGCGCAACGCCGGGACGCGGACCTTTGATGCGGCTTCGTACTTGCGCTCGGCCGGAGCGGATAGTGAATTGATTGAAGCCTTCATGAAAGAAAATCGGACGGATTTTATGGAGCGCAATCACTTAATTTCAAATGTCAGCTATGTTGATGATAAAATAGCCTTGTGTGTCGGTGAAGATGATCGCAACTACGATCCGGTCACGGTCGCGCAAGCAGCAGATATGCTCTTAGGCGTGGAAGGCATTGTGGCCTCGTTTGTCATTGCCCGGCGAAGTAATGAAGTCGTCGGGGTCTCTGCTCGGTCACAAGGTGAGTTTAATGTCCAATTAATCATGGAAAAAATGGGGGGTGGCGGTCACTTAAACAACGCGGCCGTTCAATTGACGGACGTCAGCGTAACGCAAGTGGCCGCTCAGCTAAAGTCAATTATTCAACCGGCACAGCCGGATAGTGTACCAAAGGAGTGATTTACGAATGCAAGTAATCTTTGTTCAAGATGTAAAAGGCCGTGGTAAGCGTGGGGAAGTCAAGAATGTCCCCGATGGTTACGCGCAAAACTTTTTAATTCCCCGGGGGCTGGCTAAGCAAGCCACGAAAAAAGCCCTCAGTGAGTTAGCGGGCCAAGAACGTTCCAAAGAAAAGCACGAAGCCGAAGAATTGGCCGAAGCCAAGCGGATCAAGGCCGTTTTGGAAGCTGATGACACCGTGGTTAAATTGAAGGGGAAGGCCGGTAGCGACGGGCGGATGTTTGGTTCGATTTCGACGAAGCAAATCGCCACGGCGTTGGCTGACCAATACCAAATCAAGCTAAACAAGCGCAAACTTGAATTAGCGGCCCCTATTAAGGCGTTGGGTTACGTCACGGTCACGGTAAAATTACACCATGAAGTGGAAGCCAAGATGCGCGTTCACGTGGCGGAAAAGTAGCGACCAACAGCGGGGGTAAATTTGATGGAAAATACACCAATCAACCGGACCCCACCGCGGAACTTAGAAGCGGAACAGGCGGTTTTAGGGGCCGTATTTTTGGCTAAGGATGCGATTGTCACGGCGATGGAGTATGTCCAGCCGGAGGATTTTTATACCCGCGCCCACCAGATTATTTTTGCGGCGATGCTCAAGCTCAATGACCAGGATGTCCCCATCGACATTGTTTCGATGAAAAATGAGCTGGATAAAGAAAAGCAAACGGCCAACATTGGGGGGATTGAGTACCTGGCCAAATTAGCAGCTGCTCCCCCGACGGCGGCGGATGTGGCCTCGTATGCTAAGCTGGTCAAGGATAAGGCCGTCGCCCGGCGGTTAATTGATACGGCAACGACGATTGCGGGGAAAGGCTATGAGGACAGCGAAGACCTGACCAATTTATTGGATGAGGCCGAACGCTCAATCTTAAGCGTAGCGGAAAGCAATAACCAGTCGGAAATGAAGCTGATGAGGGATTTGCTTTACGACGCTACGTCCCACATCGATGAGCTGTCCAAGCAGTCGACGGCGGTAACCGGCTTGGCGATGGGCTATCCGCAGCTGGATAAGATGACAACGGGGCTGCACCCCGACGAATTAGTGATCTTAGCGGCCCGGCCGGCGATGGGGAAGACCGCCTTTGCCCTGAATATTGCCCAAAACGTGGCGGTGAAAAATGATACTACGGTCGCCATTTTTAGCCTGGAAATGGGGGCGGAGTCCCTGGTTAACCGGATGTTGTGTGCCGAGGGCAGTATCAATGCCAACCACGTCCGGACCGGGAACCTTAGCAGTGACGAATGGCAAAGCCTGTGGGTTGCCACGGAGTCCCTTTCCAAAGCTGATATCTATATTGACGATACCCCCGGGATTCGGGTAGCGGAGATCCGGGCCAAGTGCCGGCGGCTGGCTAAGAAAACCGGGCATTTGGGGCTGATTGTGATTGATTATTTGCAACTGATCGAAGGCGGCAATGCGGAAAGCCGCCAACAAGAAGTCTCAGAGATTTCGCGGCAACTCAAGAAGCTTGCCAAGGAACTGGCTTGTCCGGTGATTGCCTTGTCCCAATTATCGCGGGGGGTCGAGCAACGCCAAGATAAGCGGCCCGTCCTTTCTGACATCCGGGAATCCGGGTCAATTGAACAAGACGCCGACATCGTTAGTTTCTTATACCGGGATGATTACTACACCCGCGAACAGGGCCAAGAACAAGATGCCGGGCCCGGCAATGGGGCCCCAGCCCAAGCCAATGAAGAGCTGCCGAGCTTGAGTGAGGTTGAAGTCATTATCGAAAAAAACCGGAGTGGTCCCCGGGGGACGGTCCGGTTACTATTTAATAAGACCTATAACAAATTTGCCTCGATTGACTATGAGCATGAAGGCTAAGAATTAAATGAAAAACGACGTAAAGCTGCGATCAAGTGCGAACTTGATCACAGCTCTTTCTTTGTGGGTGAAACGAAAGGTGCTGATTAATTAAATTAATGAAAGGTGGCATGGGGAGATGCAAAGAGAATTGAAATTACAGTGGCTGTTGTTGGGGGCGTTTTTGACCAGCTTTGGCAACAGTTTTGTTTGGCCGTTGACCACGGTATATATCCACGACCAGTTACATCAATCGCTAACGGTGGCGGGGTTGGTCCTGATGTTTTTCTCCGGGGCCAATGTCTTAGGCAGTGTCTTGGCCGGCATGTTTTTTGACCGGGTGCGACCCCAACGGTTGATGGTAGCCGGGCTATTGGGAGCCATTTTGACGATGCTGGCGATGGTGGCTTGGAACCAGTGGCCGGCCTATCCCTTGTTGTTGACGATCATTGGCTTTTTCAACGGCTGGCTGTTAACCTTGTTGAACTCCTTTGGGACCCGCTTGCGGGGCCATGACGGGCGGTTTATCTTTAATATGATTTATTTTTTCAATAATCTGGGAATGGTCTTTGGGACAACGATTGCCGGGCCCATCTATGAACTGGCGCAGAATCAAGTCGGGCCGCTGTTTATCATTACGGCCAGCCTGTACGCCATTTTTATTTTAGTCGTGATCCGTTACTACCGCTTGCCGGTCACGCCAAGTCAGCATGCGTCAGCCGACCGCCCAGCGGTGGCTTTACCCCGGGTCAACGCCCAGGTAATTTGGACTTTGTGCTTAGGGTTGATGCTGACCTGGTTGGTGTATGCCCAGTGGTCGAGTAATATGTCGGTCTACATTACCAGCAAGGGGGTTTCGTTGACCTTATACAGCTTGTTATGGACGATCAACGGGCTATTGGTGATCACCTTCCAGCTCGTGATCAACGGGCTCAATAAGTGGATCAAGAATGATTATCATTATGTTTACTTTGGGTTAGCCACGATTGCTTTATCCTTTGCAATTTTATTGGTCGCCAACAACTACGTTTGGTTTGTTTTGGGGATGGTGGTCCTAACCCTCGGGGAAACAACGGCCTTTCCGATGATTCCGGCCTTAGTCAACCAATTGACCCCCCTCGAGGCCAAAGGCAAGTACCAGGGCTTATTAAATGCGATGATTGCCGTGGGCAAGGCATTGGGGCCCTTAGCCGGCGGTCTGGTAATTGAAGCCCTGGGGTACCGGTTGCTGTTTGTGCTGTGCCTAGCCGTGGCTTTGGCGATTACGGCAGTTGTCGGCATTGTCACCCAAGAAAAGAAGGGGGCCGTGCAACACTTTTAGGAGGGAAGGGCAATGTTTTACAATAATTACGATGACGTTCATGGCGAAGACCGCTGGGGGCTGGTTGGCCAAGTGGGCGATCCCTTTCGTGAGGAGCGTCAATTGGACCTCGCATGTGCGAAATGTCAGCAAAAACCGCTGGTAATCGCGGAGCGCAATTGGATGGCGACCAACGCTGATCATTCGCAACGCTATCAAATTGTAGTCGCGTGCTTGCATTGTGGGGCCGTCGACGAGTTCGTTGTCAATGCCGGCCGCGAAGGCGTCAATAGTGCCTTGAAAGTTGGTAAACGAGTGCCCCAACCGACGGATTTACGCCCGCAAGCCAACTAGCTGTGTGGCTGGTAGTTCGAGGACGACAATAACAAAAAGGGTGCTGGAAGCCACGTTTCTGACGTAGTTTCTAGCACCCTTTTAAGTTTTAAAGCCTTTTCCAGCCGCCCGACAACGGGAACAAAAAAACCACCGCCAAAGCGATGGTGAAAATGGGCAGTCAGGGGATCGAACCCTGGACCCACGGATTAAGAGTCCGTTGCTCTGCCAGCTGAGCTAACTGCCCATGTCTTAACAACAGATATTATCTTACCAAGAATGCGGGAGAAAGACAACCCCTTCGGGCAAAAAAATCAAATTTTTTCCTTGGTAAATTTGTAAAGGATAATCCCCAGCCACGAAGCGATGAACGATGACAGGACCGCGACCAAGACCACGTTGGAACTAATCGTGGTGAGGGCGGAGACGTTTTTGACAATCTGGAGGGTTTTTAATAAGTTGTCAAAGATGATCTGATAGATCGTCGCATAGATCAGACTCCATTGAATATAGTATTCAATCAGGGTTAGCACGGTATTGGACAAGGGCTGCCACCGGGCGACGCCTTTGAGGACCACGAATAAAAAGATGCCGGCGAGGATAATAATCAACCCGTACAAGACAAATAACGACCCCATCGCCATTTTTAGGACCGCCGTGCTAAAGAAGTAGAGCAAAATAATGGCAATTATGAAGAACAGCGTGCTCAAAACGACCAAAAAGGCT
>HHCFD02800__coassemble_471_pt1 | contig 41739 bp, 38 predicted proteins | sample HHCFD02800__metabat2_high_PE_037 | metagenome-assembled genome bin HHCFD02800
CTGAAAACGTTGATTTCTAGCGCTTTGTTGTTACTTTCTAGACGCTAGCCGAAAAGCTAGTTCTCTAAAAAATACTGTCCCGGAATAAACCAATCACCCGCCCCAAAATCCGAACATCGTCTAAAATGATCGGGTCCATTTGGTCGTTTTCTGGTTCTAAGCGGTAGTAGTGAGCTTCTTTGTAGAACCGCTTGCAAGTAACTTCGTTTTCCGTGGTCATGGCGATGACTACATCTCCGTTATTCGCAGTTTCTTGCTGACGAACAATGACTTTATCGCCGTTCAAAATGCCCATGTTGATCATACTGTTTCCCTTAATCGTCAACATGAACAAATCATCATTGTCTTGGATCGTTGGTGGAACAGGGTAGTAGTCAGTGGCATCTTCAATTGCCAAAATCGGCTGGCCGGCCGCCACGACCCCTAAAAGAGGAATTTCGTGTTGGTGCGGCTTAATGCCGATGGCGCTAAGGCCTTCTTGGGTAATTTCTAAGGCCCGGGGTTTAGCCGGGTCTTTTTGTAAGTATCCCCGTTTGATTAAGCGGTTAATGTGGCCGTGAACCGTAGAAGTTGATGACAAACCAACTGCATCGCAAATTTCACGGATGGTCGGCGGATAGCCCTGGTTGGTAACTTGTTGATGGATAAACGCTAGCACTTCTAATTGCTTGGGTTCGGAATTTCGTGGCATAGTACTTCGCTCCTTTTTTTAATTATCTTACCATATAAGAATTGATTTGTAAAACATGCGTTCGCAAGCTTGGCTGCTTGAATTTAATGGTAATTTTGGGTATGCTAAAATTGATTCGTAAGGGAGTTGATGAGCATGACGGAATCAAAAGAACAAGACCAATTATTAAAACGAATTAACGAATTGGCCCATAAAAACAAAACGGAGGGCTTGACTCCGGCTGAAAAAGCAGAACGCAAAAAATTGCGGGATCAGTATTTAAAGAATTTTCGGGCGGCGTTCCGTTCCAATATCGAAATGATGCAAATTTTCGATAAAAATGGCAAGGAAGTTACGCCCGAAAAGGTTAAGGCCATTCAACGTAAAAAGGGGTTACGGGATGATTAAATTAAAATTAGGCTTTTAAAATTCTCCCGAATTGTGTAACATAGATATGATTTAAACAAAGGGGGAAAAGACAGTGGGTCTGACAATTGCTTTAGTAATTTTGGCTTTACTGGTTGGGATTGCCATTGGTTTCTTTGGGGCACGGCGCTACATGGAAAACTACTTGCGGAACAATCCGCCAATTTCGGCTGACATGTTGCGGACGATGATGTTGCAAATGGGCCAAAAGCCATCGGACAAGAAGTTGCACCAAATGATGCAAACGATGAAGAGCCAAGCTAAGAAAGCTAATAAAAAGTAATAAAAAAAGCGGCGTTTCCGCCGCCTTTTTTATTACTAAAATTGATCATCCGATGGTTTTGGTGTCATCTGATATTTAAAGGTCGGGTCCAATTGTTGGTCTAACTGGTTAAAAGCGGCTTGAATCGTCTGCTCCATTTCGGCGAGCTTTTCGTCATTGAATTTCATTTTGCGGTCGATTGTAATTGGTTCCCCGATCGCAATTTTACGTGGATGGCGCGCAAAGAGTTGTTTAAATGACAACGGCCCTTGATAGACTGCTGGCACCAAAGGCACACCGGCCAGCTTTGCGATTACAAGTGCCCCGCCCTTTAGCTTCGCGGAATAACGGGAACCGGTTGGGAAGATAATGGTCGCCAAGTCGGTTTGCTTTAGAATGCGGACCGGGGTTTTAACGGCCGATGGACCGGGGTTAGCTCTGTTGACGGGAAAGGCGTTTAATTTCCGTAAAAACCAATTAGCCAGCGGCTTTTGGAAAAGTTCTTCTTTGGCCATAAAGGCAAATTTTTTAGGATATATGGCCAGCGCCAATAGCACGGGATCCATCCACGAGCGATGGGGGGCAATTAAAATGTAATTTCCGGCCGGTAAATGCTCCTTACCGGTAATAATTGGTCGCCCGTTGATCAAATTTAAGAAGGGCTGGACCAAATGAACTAAAAAACTGTATAGCATTGATAAACCTCACCAATAATTTTTTATCTTGGAATATTCTTAGTCTAGTATGAAGAATCACAGTCGATTATGCAAGCAAGCGGAGGAAAAATGAACGAGGAAGCATTACTCAAAGCCAACGAGCGCATTGATGCGCTAAGTGCCCAAGGCATTCGAATTATTCAGAGTCCGGAAGTGTTTGCCTTTTCTCTGGATGCGGTGTTGTTAGCTGATTTTGTGCGTCCTAATCGCAAAAGTAAGCTGCAAACCGTAGATCTTTGTGCGGGGAATGGGGCGATTGGCCTCTTTTTAAATCGAAAGTTAGGCGGGCACATTACAGAAGTCGAGTTGCAAACGCGCTTAGCGGACATGGCCGAACGCAGCGTGGCTTTAAATCAGCTGACGGAACGCTACACCGTCATTAATGCGGATGTAAAGGACATTTACGAATATCTGTCAAAGGATTCAGCGGACATTGTTGTATGCAATCCGCCGTACTTTAAGGATTTACCCACCAGCGAAAAAAATCCGAATCCCCACTTGGCTTTGGCCCGGCACGAAATTGCCATTGATTTAGCTGGTATCGTAGCGAAAATGAGTGGGCTGTTAAAAATGAATGGGAAAGCTTATCTGGTACACCGCCCCGAACGCTTGGCGGAAATCTTAACGACCTTTTCACAATACCGCTTGGCCCCTAAGCGTTTGCGCTTAGTGTATCCCAAGGCGGGCCGGGATGCGAATATGGTTTTGATCGAGGCCATTAAAGATGGTAAAGCGGGGGGCTTAAAAGTGGTGCCACCCTTAGTGGTTGCCGATCAAGCCGGGAATTACCGACCGGAAGTGCAGGCGATGTTGCATGCCCACTAAGCTGTATTACATGTATGTTTTGTTATGTGCTGACGGTAGTTTTTACTGTGGCTTTACTGATGACGTGCAACGGCGGTTTCGGACGCACCAACGGTTTAAAGGGGCAAAATATACCCGGGTCAAAGCGCGGCACCCGTTACGGTTGCTTTATCAAGAGGCGTTTGCGAATAAGTCAGCGGCCTTGGCGGCCGAGTACCGCTTTAAGCATCAATCCCGGCGGGCCAAAGAAAAATTTCTTCACATGCGCGGCGTGGAATGGTAGCGGTTTCACGAGATTTTGGTTCAAAAATAGCACATTTTTTCACAAACTGTGCTATAATGAATTCGTCGAAAAATAAAGGTTCTGACAAGCCAATGTGATTCAATTCACATTGGGGCAGAACCGCTATTTTCCTTAGAGACAAAGATTTGGAGGCTAAAGTAATGAAGATTATTGCTTACGGGATTCGCGAAGACGAAAAGCCATACGTTGCTGAATGGCAAGAACAACACCCAGACGTTCAAGTCAAGATTGTTGAAGAATTATTACTTGACAGCACAGTCGATCAAGCTGAAGGGTTTGATGGGGTGGTAGCCTATCAACAAGCTCCATACACGGATAACGTTTTAAAGACGCTGGCAGGCTACGGAATTCACTACCTGTCCTTGCGTAATGTCGGGGTTGATAATTTGAACCCGGTAGCCGTAAAGGAAAATGACTTTAAGATTACCAACGTTCCAGTTTATTCACCAGCGGCCATCGCTGAATTTTCTGTTACTCAATTAATGAATCTGTTGCGTCGGACCAAGGAATACTTCCGGAAGTTTGACCGGCGTGATTACCGTTGGGCACCAGAAATTTCTCAAGAATTAAATCAACAAGTGGTAGGGGTCATTGGGACTGGCCACATTGGGCAAGTTGCCATTGACATCTACAAGGGCTTTGGGGCGAAGGTAATTGCTTATGACAAGTTCCACAACCCTGAATTGGAAAAAGAAGGTTTGTATGTTGACAGTTTAGACGAACTGTTTGCGCAAGCAACGGTGGTTACTTTGCACATTCCGTTGTTCCCTGAAACAGAAAACATGTTAAACAAGGAAGCCTTCGACAAGATGAACGATGGGGTCTTCATCGTTAATGCTTCGCGGGGGCCGCTGATTGATGAAAAAGCTTTGATCGATGCCCTTGACTCTGGTAAGGTTGCCGGGGCTGCCTTGGATGTCTTAGTTGATGAAACCAAGGTCTTTAACCACAACATGGCTGGTAAGAACATGGATTACCCAGAATTCTGGAACTTGGAAAGCCGGGGCAACGTTCTGATTTCCCCACACACCGCCTTCTACACCAATGTCGCGGTTGAAAACATGGTTAAGCAAAGTTTGGACGCTAACCTGAGTTTGATTCAAACCGGTGCTTCCGACCACGAAGTTAAATTTAACTAAAAATCAATTTTCTCGGGCTGAAAGACTTGTCTTTTCAGTCCGTTTTTTGTATACTAATCAACGGTGCAAAAAGCCCAATTCACACCCGTCTTGATGGCTGAGGAAGTGCGTTTTCGTACCCCAGTCAAGTGAGGGGCGGGGAGGAAAAACTATTTTTTTGGAGGTATATTCATGTCTGTAGTTAGCATGAAGCAATTGCTTGAAGCCGGTGTCCACTTTGGTCACCAAACGCGTCGTTGGAACCCAAAGATGAAGCCATTCATCTTCACGGAACGGAACGGGATTTACATCATTGACCTGCAAAAGACGGTTAAGATGATCGATCACGCTTACAACTACGTGAAGGACATTGCCGCTGATGGCGGGGTGGTTCTGTTTGTTGGGACCAAGAAGCAAGCCCAAGACTCAATTGAAGAAGAAGCCGTTCGGGCAGGTCAATACTTTGTTAACCACCGTTGGCTTGGTGGGACCTTGACCAACTGGAAGACGATCCAATCCCGGATCAACCGCTTGAAGCAACTCAAGAAGATGGCAGAAGATGGCACGTTTGACCGGCTGCCAAAGAAGGAAGTTGCTGTGTTGACGAAGCAACGTGAAAAGTTGGAACGCTTCTTGGGTGGGATCGAAGACATGCCACGCATCCCAGATGTATTGTACATTGTTGACCCACACAAGGAACAAATTGCAGTTAAGGAAGCTCAAAAGTTGAACATTCCGATTGTTGCAATGGTTGACACTAACACGGACCCAGATGACATTGATGTGATCATCCCATCTAACGATGACGCAATCCGGGCCGTTCGTCTGATCACTTCTACGATGGCTGATGCAGTGATCGAAGGAAAGCAAGGTCAAGACGACCAACAAGTTGCTGAAGAAGCAGAACAAGACGCTGAAGTTACGGCAGATGCTTTAAAGGATCTGAAGGACAGCGTTGAAGGCAACAACTAAAAATAGTTAATGCTTAGGCTGTTTTGCAGTTAGACCAGGAAGGCCTGAGTGCAAAACAGCCTTTTTTGAAAATTTACTTTGATTAAGGAGAGATACTCATGGCAATTAGCGCAAAGCAAGTTATGGAATTACGGAAGAAGTCAGGGGCCGGAATTATGGATGCCAAGAAGGCCTTAGTTGCCAGTGATGGTGACATGGACAAGGCAATGGACTTTTTGCGTGAAAAAGGGATTGCTAAGGCGGCAAAGAAGAGTGACCGGATTGCGGCCGAAGGGTTGACGGACATCAAGGTTGAAGGCAACACGGCTGCCATCGTGGAATTAAACTCCGAAACGGACTTTGTGGCTGCTTCCGATCCATTTAAGGATGCTTTGAAGAGCATCGCCAGCCTGTTGGTAGAAAAGAAGCCGGCTGACGTTGAAGCGGCCTTGGCTTTAGAAACGGCTAACGGGACGTTAAACGATGACCTGATTGCTACGACCCAAAAGACGGGGGAAAAGGTTTCCTTACGGCGGTTTACTTTAGTTGAAAAGGCAGACGGTGACTCCTTTGGGGCTTACCTGCACCAAGGTGGTCGGATTGCGGCCTTGGTTGTTTTGGAAGGGGCCGACGAAACTACTGCTAAGGACGTTGCAATGCACGTGGCGGCCGTTAACCCTGAATTTATGACCCGGGAAGACGTTCCTGCTGAACGCCTTGAACACGAAAAGAAGATCTTTACGGAAGAAACCTTGAACGAAGGGAAGCCAGAAAAGATCGTTGGCAAGATTGTTGAAGGGCGTTTGAACAAGTTCTTGGCGCAAATTACGTTGGCCGACCAAGCCTTTGTTAAGGATTCTGACCAAACGGTTGCAGAATACGTTGCTTCTAAGGGTGGTAAGCTGAAGTCCTTCATTCGTTACGAAGTTGGGGAAGGGATCGAAAAGAAGGAAACGAACCTGGCCCAAGAAATCAGTGAACAATTAAACAAGTAATTACTGATTAAGCTCAGGACGTACTGTACTTTTTGGGGCGGTGCGTCCTTTTTTGAAATGAGAATCAGGAGGGTGAAGATGACAGAAGCAGTCAAATACCAACGAATTATTCTGAAGTTAAGCGGAGAAGCATTAGCTGGGGACCAAGGCTTTGGGATTAATCCGCCCGAATTAAAGACCGTTGCCAAGGAATTAAAAGAAGTTCACGACTTAGGTGTGCAAGTCGGGATTGTTGTTGGTGGTGGCAACATGTGGCGCGGTGTGACGGGCGAAAAGCTCGGCATGGAACGGGCCCAAGCTGATTACATTGGAATGTTGGCCACCATCATGAACGCCCTCTCCTTACAAGATGCCTTGGAAGCCTTAGGGGTTCCGACCCGGGTCCAAACTTCAATCGAAATGCGCCAAATTGCTGAACCATATATTCGGCGCAAAGCCATTCGTCACTTTGAAAAAGGCCGGGTAGTTATCTTTGCTGGTGGCACGGGTAGTCCATACTTCTCCACGGATACCACAGCTGCTTTGCGGGCCGCTGAAATCAATGCAGATGCCATTTTAATGGCGAAAAATGGGGTTGATGGGGTTTACTCAGCGGATCCGAATAAGGATGCTTCCGCGGTTAAGTTTGACCGGTTGACCCACATGGATATTATCAATAAGCAATTACACGTCATGGATTCGACGGCAAGTTCTTTGTCAATGGATAATGATATTCCGCTGGTGGTCTTTAACTTGAATACCCCAGGAAATATTTTGAAGGTGGTCAAGGGCGAAGCTATCGGCACAACGATTGAGGGGGATTAAGATGACTGGAAAAGAAATTTTAGCTGAAGCTAAAGATAAAATGACGAAATCCGGGGAAGCTTTAAAGCGGACCTTGGCAGATATTCGGGCTGGGCGGGCCAACGCCAGCCTGTTAAACCCAGTTCAAGTCGAATATTACGGGGCAATGACGCCGTTAAACCAAGTGGCCTCCATTTCAATTCCGGAAGCCCGGCAATTATTGGTGACGCCGTACGATAAGACTTTATTGGAAGAAATCGAACGGGCCATTTACCAATCCAACTTGGGGTTAACCCCGCAAAACGATGGGACTGCCATTCGCTTAATTATTCCGCAACTGACGGAAGAACGGCGTAAGGAATTGGTCAAGGACGTGAAAGCGGAAACCGAAAAGGCGAAAGTTGCCGTGCGCAATGTCCGGCGCGAAGCAATGGACGCTTTGAAGAAGGGGAACAAGGCTGGCGACTTTAACGATGATGAGTTCCATGACTTGGAAAAGAAGGTCCAAGAGGAAACAGATGCAGGGATTAAGAACCTGGAAGCCATCGCGGCCGAAAAAGAAAAAGAATTAATGGCCAACTAAGTCGTGGCCAAAGAAAGGCTGGGAGCAATGCTCACCAGTCTTTTTTTACCGTTATGGTGGTGGGGGACACTTCGCTTGTGGTTGGTGAGTAAAACCGGTATATTAAAAAGAAAATAGTTAATGGGAGCGACAATAATGACAACTTTTGCCCAATACCTCGCCCAAATTGATTCACCGACTCACCGGGATCAATTTGCCGCTGTACTACAGTGGGTGGCCCAACAAGATCCGCAACTGACTGGCGTTATTAAGTGGAATCAACCGATGTTCACGGCCCACGGTACTTTTATTCTCGGTTTTTTTGCCGCCCAACACCACTTTACGGTTGGACCCGAACAAGTTATTTTTGATCAATTTCTGCCTCAAATTAAGGTGCGAGGCCTAAAGCACGGGAAGAAAACCTTTCAAATTCCCTTCGATCAGCCGGTACCGTATGATTTGTTGGGGCAGTTGCTCCAAGCAACCTTAACCTTGAAAGCGACGACGACTAGTTTTTGGTGGCGGGGGTAAGATTATGTGTACGAGTATTGGAATTGTCACGCAGGATGGTTATCATTTGTTGGGACGGACGATGGATTGGGATACTTTGCGGGTCGGGCCCCTGTTTTTGCCGCGTGGGTATCAATGGCAAACCGTTTTTGACCATCGTACCTACCAAAACCGTTATGCTTTGGTGGGAGGCGGTTTAGCTAATGCTAAGTTGGTTGACGTGAGTGATGGGGTCAATGAGAAGGGGCTGATGGTCCAAAAGCTGACGTTTGATCATGGTGGACAATTAACCGAAGCTCGCCATGCGGATAAAGTGCAGTTGGCAGCCCGTGAGTTAGCGCTGTATTTGTTGGGGCGGTTTGCCTCGATTGCCGAAATTGAAGCCCACTTGTCTGAGATTGAATTGATGAGTGATACCAATAGTGATGTTAAATATGGGCACGCGGAGCAACACTATGCGGTTATGGATGCGACGGGGCGCATGGTCGTAATTGAACCCAGTCAAGCCCCGTTACGCTTACGCGAGAATCCGCTGGGCGTATTGACCAATCACCCCAACTTTGATTCCCAAATTCGGCGTTTGCACGATTATGTAACTTTTAGTCCCGCTTTTGAACAGGGGACCGTCCCCTTAAATACCTACCACGTGACGACCGGGGAGTTGAGTGGCAAGAAGACGCCGCCGGGGGCGTACTCGCCGAGTGCGCGCTTTATGCGGGCCGCGTATATGAAAGAGCTGGCAGATCAACCGGTGGACCTGACCATGGGCGTCGCCACGACCAGTCACCTGTTGGATACGGTTACGGTCCCGCAAAGCAAGAGACACCGACCGACGTTTTCAGTCTACCGTTCAATTGCCGTGGCGGAGACTTGCACCTATTACTTTCAAGCCTACGCCCAATTGGGGATGACGGCGCTAACGCTAACGCCGGAATTAGCAGCCCAGCCAACGCCGCAATTGTATCGCAATGATTAACTAATCAACAATAAAAGCGAACGAGAAAGACAAGTTGCTTCTCGTTCGCTTTTAAGTTATTTAGGCTTGGGCCGCCAACAACTGATCACCTGCGTTCACCGTACCGCTTGTTAGGGGTTCGATGGCTTGGTATTGGTTGGAGTTGGTGATGACGACCATTACGGTTGGATCATAACCTGCGGCTTTGATGGCTGCTAAGTCGGCGGTGCCCAGGATCTCACCCGCGTTCACGTGTTGGCCTTGGGCAACTTGGGTCGTAAAGTGTTGACCCTTTAAGTTGACAGTATCCAAGCCGACGTGGATTAAGACTTCCGTGCCATCATCGGCAGTTAACCCGTAGGCATGCTTGGTTTCGTAGGCAACGGTGATGGTTCCCGTGACGGGAGCATGGATGGTCCCGTCGGTTGGAATTACCGCTGCCCCGTCGCCCATCATTTTTTGTGAAAAGACCGCATCGTTAACCTGACTCAGTGCTTCTACCGTTCCACTAACGGGACTCAAAATTTCACTGGCAGTGGTTGCAGTTGGCGCAGCTGCGGCAGCAACAGGTTCCGCAGGGGCGGGCGCTGGCGCAGCCGGTGCGGGGTTAACCAGCTGGTGGTGTGTCTTACCATAGAGGAAGGTAACGGCAAAGGCGATGGCAAAGCTGACTACTTCACACAGTAAGTACAGGGGAATGGAATGGGCATCGATGGACAGGAAGCCGATGAACCCAGCTGAACCCATGGAAACCGCAATGACGTGGAAGAGCCCCGCTAAAGTTGCCGCAACGCAAGAACCAATTAAGGCACAGAAGAATGGGAACTTGAGCTTTAAGTTGACCCCAAACAAAGCCGGTTCGGTAATCCCCAGCAAGGCCGAAATGGCCGCCGAACTGGATAAGCCCTTCATCTTTTGATCCTTGGTCAAGAAGTATACGGCCGTAGTAGCGGCCCCTTGAGCGACATTAGCCATGGAAGCAACGACAAAGATAAAGTCACCAGCACCATGACCATCCTTAAAGGCGGTGATCAATTGGGTTTCGATGGCCGGGAAGCTTTGATGTAACCCGGTTAATACGATCGGGGAGTAGACGGCCCCGAAAATCCCGGTCCCGATAAAGCCCAAGGTGCTGTATACCCAAACGATCCCATTAGTCAACCAATCGGATAATTCCTTCATGACTGGTCCGACCACAATAAAGGTCAAGAATCCAGTTAAAAGGACGGAAATTAATGGGGTAAAAGTAAAGTCAACGGCGGCCGGCAACTTTTTGTGTAACCATTTTTCAAAGATTGACAGTAAGTAAACGGCTGCCAAAGCCGGGATTACTTGGCCAGTGTAGGATTGAATGGCGATGTTTAACCCAAAGGCATGCCAAGTCCCACCATCAGCGAGCGCCGGGGCAGTCATCATCATTCCGACTACAGCCCCTAAGAATTGGTTAGCTCCGAACCGTTTGGCCCCAGAAATTCCGACGAGAATTGGCAAGAAGACGTATGGAGCCGCTGACATGACGGCCACCATTTGTTCCAGTCCCTTGAGGGCCGGGTACATTTGAATGACCGACTTCGGGCCAAAGAGATCCGTTGCGGTCAGGACGTTGTTTAAAGCCATTAACAAACCACCCGCGACCAGGGCCGGAATTAATGGCACGAAGATATCTGATAACAACTTGATAAAGGCCATCACCGGGTTGAACTTTTGGTTCTTGGCGGCGATTTGCTTAAGGTCGTCAGTTGAGACTTCTTGTAAGCCGGTTTGCTTGATCAATTCATCGTAAACGTTGTTGACATCACCAGGGCCAATAATAATTTGGTATTGGCCATTGGTTTTAAAGGTCCCCTTGACACCATCATTCGCGTCAAGCGCCGCTTGATTGATTTTTTCATCATCCTTTAAAACCAGGCGGAGGCGGGTTGCGCAGTGCGCAGCTGCCACTAAGTTTTCTCGACCCACGGCGTTAATAACGTCGGTGGCCACTTGTTTGTGATTCATAAGCTGAACCCTCCTTTAGGTTACGCTTGGTTGAAAACGCTTTATTCGAGTTATATAATACGCTAAATCCCGTCAATGTCAACCGATAGTCAATAAGATTTTAAAATTAGTTCATCAAATCAGCTCTACTAAGCGGTTTGTCTGCTCAAGGTGATTACTAACCGATTGACAAAAAGGGGGCGATCGGGCACAATAACGGTGATTAACTTGGTGGAGTTTTTGAGAAGGTGAGGAAAGAAAATGGAATGGACACGCGCAAAACGGTATCAACCATATACTGCCTATTCGGCGGCAACGCTGTTGGCGCTGCAACAGCAAGCAGCTGATTCGCCCGCCCAATTGCGTTATCATATTCGCCCCCGTTCAGGGTTGTTGAACGATCCGAATGGTTTTTCCTACTTTAACGGGGAATGGAATGTTTTTTACCAGTCGTTCCCGTTTGGGGCCACCCATGGCTTGAAGGCTTGGATGCGTTTGACGTCGCCTGATTTGGTCCATTGGTATGAGCACGGCTTAGCCTTGCAACCCGATACCAAGTTTGACAGTCACGGGGCTTATTCTGGTTCGGCCAGGGCCGTTGGTGACCGCTTGTTTTTAATGTATACCGGGAATCACCGCACTGCTACCTGGCAACGGCAACCCTATCAACTGGGAGCGTGGTTGGATCAAAAAGGCCAGGTCACTAAACTGGCCAAGCCATTGATTGAACCGCCCGCCGCGGTCAGTGAACACTTCCGCGATCCGCAATTATTGCAAGTTGGTTCGACTTACTATGCGCTGATTGGGGCACAAACGGCGTCCGATCAGCATGGGGCGATCTGGCTCTACCAAGCCCCAGCGGCAGTGGGACCTTGGCAAGCAGTTGGCCCCGTTGACCTAGGGGAGGCGGCGTTGGGATACATGGTTGAATGCCCCAACCTGGTTGAAGTTGATGGCACTCCGGTAATGATCTTTTGCCCCCAAGGTCTGCCCAAACAAGTCGCCGCTTATCAAAATATCTATCCCAATATGTACGTTAGTGGCACCGCCTTTGATTACCAAACGGCCCAATTGCGCCAACCGAGTGCCCTGAACAATTTGGATGCCGGCTTTGATGTTTATGCCAGCCAGGCCTTTAATGCCCCGGATGGGAAGGCTTACCTGATCTCTTGGGTGGGACTGCCAGATCTAACTTACCCAACCGATCAGGAAAATTGGGCCAACTGCCTTAGCCAAGTCAAGGAATTACATTTTCACGCTGGACATTTGTATCAACAGCCAGTGGCAGCGATGAAGACCTTACGGCAAACTGAGCATAGCTTTGCCGGTCCGGTGACGACAATTGCCGCGACTGCAGGGCAACAATTGGAATTACAACTGACCATTGCGGCGGATCAAACTGGCACACTTTACTTAGCTGCTGATGACACCCTAACGCATGGCTTGCGGTTAAATTTTGATACCCGAAACGGCCAATTGGAAGTTGACCGGGGGCAAACGGCGCAGGTGCCGGCGCCGGAATATGGCACGACGCGGTCGGTGGCCGTGCCGGCACATCAACCTTTGCAATTGAGAATTTTCTTGGACCATTCCCTGGCCGAAATTTTTGTCAATCATGGCGCCGAAGTGGTCACCTTGCGTTACTTTAACGATCAAGCGTGGGGGCAAATTGCCTTTGCACAGCCAACTCAAGTTACGGGAAAGTGGTGGCCGTTACAACTGTAAGTTCAAGCGAACCAGCGTTGCCCCAAGCAGCGCTGGTTTTTTGCGCGTCTTCTCGATGAAAATTCTTTTTATGGCGTCTTAAATCTGCTAAAATGAAAAGTGTTGCAAAATTTCCCACTTGGGAAGGAACGGAGGAACATCGTGTTTTCCAAACCAAAAGAAACTGTGGCTGATCAGCCGGCCCTCGATTTGGCAAACATTCCCGCCCACATTGCGATTATTATGGATGGAAACGGGCGGTGGGCCAAGGCTCGCCATTTGCCACGGGTGGCGGGCCACCAACAAGGAATGCAGACGGTAAAAAAAGTTACCATTGAGGCGAGTCGGTTAGGCGTGAAGGTCTTAACGCTATACGCTTTTTCAACCGAAAATTGGAAGCGGCCCAGTAGCGAAGTCAACTTTTTGATGCAATTACCAATTAAGTTCTTTGATACCTTTGTCCCGGAATTGATTGAAAATAACGTCCGGGTAATGGTTATGGGGGACTTAACCGCGTTACCCGCTCCCACTCAGGCGGTGGTGAAAAAAGCCATGGCCCAAACGGCGGCTTGTACGGGGATGGTCTTAAACTTTGCCTTGAATTATGGGGGACGAGCCGAATTGGTTCGGGCGGCCCAAGCGCTAGCCCGGCAGGTTGAACAAGGCGCCCTGGCAGCGGAGGCAATTGACGAAGCGCACTTTGAGCAAGCGTTGATGACGGCGCCGTTGGGTGAGCTGGCCGCACCGGATCTTTTGATTCGCACCAGCGGTGAAGAGCGGTTGAGCAATTTTATGCTTTGGCAGGTTGCCTACAGTGAATTTGTCTTTTTAGACGAGCACTGGCCGGATTTTGATGGCGCTAGTTTACGCCACGCAATTGAAGTATTTCAACACCGTCACCGCCGGTTCGGGGGTTTGGTGAATAAATAACGTAGATGGGAGAATTTGAAGAATGAAGACACGGGTAATAACCGCGGTGATTGCATTGGCAATCTTTATTCCACTGATTATTGTTGGCCACTTGCCATTGACCTTTGCGGCAATGGTGTTAGGGGTAGTCGCAGTCAGTGAAGTCTTGATTATGAAAAAAATCTTTGTGACCTCGTTTGCGGCGATTGTGTCGTATTTGGCGGTCATTTTGATGATTGTGCCGGCTGGCTACTTGGCCTTTTTGCCGAGCCAATTAAACCGGTTAACGACGGTTTACATTTTATTGATGTTATTGTTGTTGCACACGGTCTTTCATAAGACCCGCTTTAGTTTTGATGATGCCGGGGTGTTAACCCTGGCCATTATCTACATTGGGATGGGCTTTAATGCCTTTATTACCGCCCGGGCCGCGGGCTTTTGGACTTTACTGTATGGGATGTTGATCGTGTGGCTGACCGATTCCGGGGCGTATTTGTTTGGCCGTCAGTTTGGTAAACACAAGTTGGCGCCAAGGGTAAGTCCCAATAAGACTTGGGAAGGTTCCATTTTAGGGACGGTGGCTGCGACCGTTATTTTAGCGGTTTACTTGCATTTCTTCCCCGTCGGACACCTTAATTTCTGGTTGATGTTGCTGGTGACGGTCGTCTTGTCAGTGTTTGGCCAGCTGGGTGATTTAATTGAATCGGCGTTGAAGCGCTACTATGGCGTTAAGGATTCCGGCAAGATTTTGCCAGGTCATGGGGGGATCTTGGATCGTTTTGACAGCATGTTGGTAGTTATGCCAGCTTTATACCTTTTGGGGATTATCTAAAGGGGTGACACTTTGCTTTTAACAATTATCGTCTTCATTATTGTTTTTGGGTTGTTGGTGTTGGTCCATGAATTTGGCCACTACTTTTTTGCTAAGCGGGCCGGCATTTTGGTGCGTGAATTTGCAATTGGGATGGGGCCCAAGCTATGGTGGCGCCAAGTAAATGGCACGACCTATACGCTTCGTTGCTTACCCTTAGGGGGATACGTACGACTGGCTGGCAGTGAGGAAGATGAAGAAGACTTGCGGGTTGGTATGCCGGTGACCTTGGAATTAAACGAGGCCGGTCAAGTGGTTAAGATTAATACCAGCCAACAGCCCGGCTTATTTACCGGTTTGCCGCTGCAAGTGACGGCCTTTGATTTGGTGGATACTTTAACGATTAAAGGCTATGTTAACGGTGACGAAACAACTGAACAAACTTATGCGGTTGATCACGATGCCGAATTGGTCGAAAAAGGGGGGACCACGGTCCGAATCGCCCCGCGGGACACCTGGGTAAATTCTGCGCCTTTGCCTGCGCGGATGATGACCAACTTTGCCGGGGCCTTTAATAACTTTTTATTGTCGTTGGTGGCCTTTGTGGTGCTCGGGTTTACCCTGGCCGGAATTCCCACCAACAGCAACCAGTTAGGGCAAGTTGCGGCTGGTTCGCCGGCAGCGCGTGCGGGTCTGGTCGCCGGGGATCGGATTGTCGCGGTGAATGGTCACCCCACGAAAGACTGGGAGGCGTTGGCAACGCAAATTGCCAACCATCCGGGGCAAAAGGTAACTTTGCAATATCGCCATCAAGGCAAGCTTAAAACAACTACGGCAACGCCTAAAAAGGTTCAGCAAGGCAAGCAGACGGTTGGCCAAATTGGCATCAGTGAACGACTGGATCACTCCATTGCCGCACGGCTAAATTACGGGTGGCACCAGTTTATCACTGCGGGAACGTTGATTTTTACGATCCTCGGGCACATGGTGACCCATGGCTTTTCGTTGAACGACTTGGGTGGTCCCGTGGCAATTTATGCAGGAACTTCACAAGCCACGGCCTTGGGGTTCAATGGGGTCTTGAATTTCTTGGCCCTGTTGTCAATTAACCTGGGGATTGTAAACTTATTACCGATTCCCGCTCTTGATGGGGGAAAGTTGTTGCTCAATATCATTGAAGCAATCATTCGCCGGCCGATTCCCGAAAAAGCTGAGGCCATTGTTTCAATGGCGGGCTTTTTCTTCCTGTTGTTGTTGATGATCCTGGTAACTTTTAACGATATTCAACGCTACTTCATTCACTAAAAATTAATTGGTACAAAGGAGTACTTTACGCATGAAACAATCACAAATTTTAATTCCAACTAAAAAGGAAGCGCCAAGCGATGCAGAAGCGCTCAGTCATCAGATGATGGTGCGGGCGGGGTATGTTTACCAGGTTTCCGCGGGGGTGTGGGCATACTTGCCCCTGGCTTACCGCGTGATTCGCAAAATCGAAAACATTATTCGCGAAGAAATGGCTAATGCAGGTGCGGTTGAAATGATGATGCCGGGCCTCTTACCGGCGGACCTTTGGAAAGAATCTGGTCGTTACGAAAGCTATGGGGCCAACTTATACAAATTAAAGGACCGGCGGGACCGGGACTTTATCATGGGCCCGACCCACGAAGAAACGTTTACGGCCTTGATGCGGGATTCGATCAAATCGTACAAGAAGTTGCCACTGGTCTTATACCAAATGCAAGATAAGTACCGGGATGAAGACCGGCCGCGGTTTGGGGTGTTGCGCGGGAAGGAATTCGAAATGTTAGACGGGTACTCCTTCTCAGCCGACCAGGCAGGATTAGATGCCGCCTACGATAAGCAAGCAGTTGCTTACCGCAATATTTTTGACCGGATTGGCTTGGACTACAAGGTCATTTTGGCGGATTCCGGGACCATGGGGGGCAAAAATTCACAGGAATTTTCTGCGCCAGCGGCCGTTGGTGAAGATATCATCGTTTATACGGATGGTGATTATGCGGCCAACATTGAAAAGGCGACGAGTCAATTTACCGGGGTACAACAAGAAGGGACCCCGGCCGAATTGACGAAGGTGGCCACCCCCGGGGCACACTCAGTGGATGAAGCTGGCGAAAGCCTGGGGCTGCCAAGCAGTCAGATTCTGAAGTCGATGTTGTTTATGGCCAAAATGGCTGATGAGACGGTTCAACCAGTGATGGTCTTGATGCGGGGCAACGATGAAGTCAACGAAACGAAGTTGAAGAATGCCTTGGATTGTTTGGAATTAACCCTTGCAACTGAAGAAGAAGCCGAACAATACTTAGGGGCTCACCCGGGTTCTTTAGGACCGGTGGGAGTGGGTCAAGAAGTTAAGATCTTGGCTGACGAATACGTCAAGGTTTTGGTAAACATGGCTTGTGGTGCCAATGACGACGGCTACCACTACATCAATGCCAATTTAGACCGGGACTTCCGGGTGGATGCATTTGGCGATTTCCGCTTGGTACAAGAAGGCGAAATTGCCCCGGATGGTTTGCCACTAAAGTTTACCAAGGGGATTGAAATTGGCCATATCTTTAAACTGGGGACGCACTACTCCAAGCAGATGGGCGCCCAAGTTCTGGATCAAAACGGCCGGCTGGTGGATGTGATCATGGGGTCCTACGGGATCGGGATCACGCGGTTACTGTCGGCGGTAGCTGAACAACAAGCCGATGAAAACGGGTTGGTTTGGCCGGACAGCATTGCTCCGTTTGACGTCCATGTAATTCCAATTAACGCTAAGAACGCGGATCAAATGCGGGTCGCGGATGAAGTGACGGCGCAACTGGAAGCAGCCAACCTGGAAGTCTTATTGGATGACCGCAAGGAACGGCCGGGGGTCAAGTTTGCCGATTCCGACTTGATTGGGCTGCCAATTCGGGTAACGGTTGGGAAAAAGGCCACGGAAGGAATTGTGGAAGTCAAAATTCGCAAGACTGGTGAAACCATCGAAGTCAAGGTTGAAGAATTAGTCAATACCATTCAAATTCTGTTGCAAAACAACTTGCAACAAGCTTAATTGCAGTTGAAACGTCGCTGATAAATCCAGCAGCTGCCGGTGGGCGGCCGCAAATGATTTGTTGGCGTCGTTTTCTTTTCGGTTAAGGAGGGAACAACGTGGCATTAAGTCCGCAAGAAAAATTTACCAAATTACTTGAACAGATTAATTACTCCGCTCCGGCCCTGATGAAGGGGCAAGTCGCGGCAGTGATTGTTCACCAAAAATCGCGGGTCTGGGAGTTAACCTTGCATTTTCCGCACCTCTTGCCGGCGGAAGTATACCAGGGATTGTTTCAAGCGTTACGGGTTTCATTTTATCAATTGGCGCAAGCACAAGTGGCCCTACAAATTACCGCTGATGAAGCACCTTTAACGCAGGACTTGTTAGTTGCCTACTGGCGGCCCTTGGTGCAACAAACCTTTGGCCAAGCTGGAATGGCGGTTGAATTAGCTGAACAGACGGAACCCCATTTGGTGGGCCAGCAAGTTCAAGTACCGTTGGAAAACGAACAGATTAAAGTTTTCATGGAAAACAAATTCTTTGGACCGTTAGCAAGGGCCTACCAACGGGTTGGGTTTCCGACGTTTACTTTCCGCGGTGTGGTCGATGAAGCCAAGTCCCAAGCCCAAATTGATTTAGTAAAGCAAAAACAAGAAGCCCAGGATGCTGCGCTAGTGAAAAAAGCGTTGGCGCAACTGCAAGCCAACCAGGCCAAGCAAGCTGCTGCCCAAGCCGCGTCGCCGCAAGACGGACCAGTCGTAATTGGCAAATCAATCAATCCGCAAGCTGAAGTGATCGCGATGCAAGAGATTGTGGAAGAAGAGCGCAGTGTGGTCGTGGAAGGGTATGTCTTTTCCAAGGAAATTCGTGACTTGCGTTCTGGCCGCCAACTGATGGTGCTGGAAGTCACGGATTACACTTCGTCGATCGTGGTTAAAAAATTCTCCCGCAACCAAGAGGAAGAAGCGCAATTTGAAGGCTTAAATGAAGGCGATTGGATCCGGGTTCGGGGGTCAGTCCAAGAGGACAATTACATGAAAGATCTGACGCTGAATGCGTATGACATCAATCAAATTTCGCACCCCGCCCGCCGGGATCAAGCGCCCGCGGATGAAAAACGAATTGAACTCCACGTTCACTCGACAATGAGCCAGATGGATGCTACTAATTCCATTACGGACTACGCCAAGCAAGCCGTTAAGTGGGGAATGCCGGCACTGGCCATTACGGATCATGCCGATGTCCAGGCCTTTCCCGAAGCCTTTAAAGCCGCGGGCAAAATTAAAATGCTGTACGGGGTCGAAGCCAACGTAGTCGACGATGGGGTGCCACTGGTGTACAACGAAAATCACCAGCCCCTGCAAGGACAAACTTACGTGATTTTCGACGTAGAAACCACGGGTCTGTCAGCCGTTTATGACAAGGTCATTCAGCTGTCCGCGGTAAAAATGAAAGATGGCGAAGTGCTGGACCGGTTTGACGAATTCATCGATCCGGGCTTCCCGTTGTCCCAACAAACCACGGAATTAACCAGTATCACGGACGATATGGTCCGCGGGTCCAAGTCGGAAGAAGAAGTCTTCCAATTGTTCCGTGATTTTTGTGCCGATGCAATTATTGCCGGTCACAATGTTTCCTTTGACTTGGGCTTTATGAACGCAGGTTACGAACGTCATGGCAAGGCCCCGATTGAAGCACCGGTCATTGATACTTTGCCCTTGGCGCGCTTCTTGTACCCTAATTTGCGCGGTTACCGGTTAAATACCCTGAGCAAAAAGTTTAAAATTGCCTTGGAACACCACCACCTGGCCAACTTTGACTCGGAAGCAACGGGGAAGTTACTGCACTTATTCTTAAAAGAAGCTGAGGAACGCTATGCCATCAAATACGTTGATGATTTAAATCAACATATGACCGACAATGGGGCTTACCGGCATGCCCGGCCCTTCCACGTGACGATTTTGGCCCAAACCCAAGCGGGAATGAAGAACCTGTATAAGTTGGTTTCGTTGAGTAACGTTAAGTACTTTGCGCGGGTCCCGCGGATTCCGCGGAGCGTTTTGGCGCATTACCGGGAAGGGTTACTGCTGGGAACGGCCTGTGCCAGTGGTGAAGTCTTTACCGCGATGATGCAAAAGGGTTACGCTGAAGCTAAGCGGTTGGTTGATTTTTACGATTTTATTGAGGTTCAACCCAAGCCAAATTATGCGCCTTTGCTAGAGCAAGGGGTGATCCAAGACCAAGCCCATTTGGAATCAATCATTAAAAATATGGTTAAGTTGGGGGAAAAAGTAAACAAGCCCGTGGTGGCAACCGGGGATGTGCACTACTTAAATCCGGAGGATAAGATTTACCGCAAGATTTTGATTAACTCCCAGGGGGGCGCGAACTTCTTAAATAAGACTGAGCGGCCGGACGTGCACTTCCGGACGACGGACGAAATGTTGGCGGAATTTGCCTTCTTGGGGCCGGAAGTGGCCAAGCAAATCGTGGTTACCAATACCCACTTGATTGCTGATCAAATTGGCGACTTGCATCCGGTCCAAGATAAGCTGTATGCGCCGCACATGGCGGGGGCGGACCAAGAAATTCAGGATCGGACCTGGGCCACGGCCAAAGCTTGGTACGGTGATCCACTGCCGGAACTGGTCAAGGACCGGGTGAACTTGGAATTGAACAGTATTGTTTCGAACGGGTTTGCCGTGCACTACTTGATCGCGCAACGGTTAGTGGCTAAATCTAATAAGGATGGCTATTTAGTGGGGTCCCGGGGCTCGGTGGGCTCCAGTGTGGTGGCTACTTTGTCGGGGATTACGGAAGTTAATCCGTTGCCGCCGCACTATCGTTGCCCTAACTGCCAGTACAGCCACTTCTACACGAAGGGGGAATACAGTTCAGGCTTTGACTTGCCAGATAAGCCGTGTCCCGAGTGCGGCACGTTGATGGTCAAGGATGGTCACGATATTCCCTTCCAAACGTTCTTAGGGTTTAAGGGTAACAAGGTCCCGGATATTGACTTGAATTTCTCTGGGGACTACCAACCAATCGCCCACAACTACATGAAGGTCTTGTTTGGGGAGAAAAACGTTTTCCGGGCCGGGACGATCGGGACAGTCGCCGATAAAACGGCCTATGGGTACGTTAAAGCTTATGAACGCGATACTGATCAGCAGTTCCGCGGGGCGGAAGAGGACCGGTTGGCCAAAGGCGCAACCGGGGTCAAACGGACAACGGGGCAACACCCAGCCGGGATTATTATCGTCCCTGATGACAAGGAAATTTATGACTTTACCCCGGTTCAATACCCGGCTGATGACCAAACGGCGGCGTGGGAAACGACCCACTTTGATTTCCACTCCATTCACGATAACCTTTTGAAAATGGACATTTTGGGGCATGATGACCCAACGATGATTCGGGCGTTACAAGATTTGTCGGGGATTGACCCAACGACGATACCAATGGATGATGAAGGGGTGATGAGTCTGTTCTCCAGTCCCGAAGCCCTTGGGGTAACCGAAGAACAGATCAATTCGAAGACCGGGACCCTGGGCCTGCCTGAATTCGGGACCCGCTTTGTACGGGGAATGTTAGAAGATACCCACCCGAAGAATTATTCCCAATTGTTGCAAATTTCGGGGCTTTCCCACGGGACCGGGGTGTGGTTGGATAACGCCCAAGAGCTGATTAAGCAAGGCACGGCGACAATTGCCAACGTGATTGGGTGCCGGGACAACATCATGACCGACTTGATTCACTACGGGTTAGATTCGGAAACCTCGTTCCAAGTGATGGAACACGTGCGTAAAGGGCGGGGGATTCCTGATGAGTGGCAATCCAAGATGTTAGAAGTCGGCGTGCCCCAATGGTACTTGGATTCATGTTTAAAGATTAAGTACATGTTCCCGCGGGCCCACGCCGCGGCCTATGTCTTAATGGCGTTGCGGATTGCTTACTTTAAGGTTTATTTCCCGCTGACCTACTACGCGGCCTTCTTCTCGGTCCGGGCCGACGATTTCGATGTCGTTGCCATGGCCCACGGCAAAAACGCCGTCAAAGCCGCGATTAAGGAAATCAACGACAAGGGCAACGAGGCCTCGGCCAAGGAAAAGAACCTGATGACGATCCTCGAATTGGCCAACGAAATGCTGGAACGCGGCTTTGAATTCAAAATGGTCGACTTGGAACGTTCCGACGCCAGCGATTGGTTGATTGACGGCAACACCCTGATTGCTCCGTTCCGGGCGATCCCGGGGTTGGGGCTGAACGTGGCCAAGCAGATTGTTGCGGCGCGCGAAGAACGGCCCTTCTTGTCCAAGGAAGACTTGGCAGAGCGGGGGAAGGTTTCTAAGACCTTAATTGAGTTCATGACGGCTAACCACGTCTTAGACGATCTGCCAGATTCCAATCAATTGGACCTGTTTGGTGACTTTTAATGGTATTAACAAAATAAAAAACCAGCTGCCGCGAGGGGATTTGCGGTGGCCGTACGGAAGTGGTGTCAGTTAAGCAATCGCTTAGCGGGCACCACTTTTTACTTGCTTTGCAAAAGTTGTAATAAAAAAAGTTACTTTTCTACTTGAACACTAACTATTAGTAAGCTATAATAAAACCATCAAAACAAATGACTAGCAAAAAGGAGCAAATTACTTATGAAGCAGGAATTTTTAAACTTAGCCAAGCAACGCCGCACGATTTATGCTTTGGGCAAGCAGGTTGATTTCTCAAACGCGGAATTGGCTGACTTGATCAAGGAAGCTGTTAAGTTGGCCCCAACGGCCTTCAACTCCCAATCCACCCGGGCCGTGATTGCCTTTGGGCAAGCGCACGACAAGGTTTGGGAAATCGTTCGCGAAAGTTTGCGAAAGGTCGTTAAAGATGACGATGCCTTTGCCCAAACTTCCGCTAAGATTGACAGTTTTAAGGCCGCATACGGGACGGTCCTTTACTTTACTGACATGGACGTGGTTCACAATTTGGAAAAGCAATTCCCAGCGTACGCTGACAACTTCTACGACTGGTCAGAACAAGCAATGGGGAATACGAACTTTGCAGTTTGGACGGCCTTAGCGGAAAACGGGCTGGGGGCAAGTCTCCAACACTACAACCCGCTGATTGATGAAGCAATTGCGGCTGAATTTGACGTTCCGGCTTCCTGGAAGCTGCGGGCAGAAATGCCATTTGGCTCGATTGAGGCCCCAGCTGGCGACAAGGAATTTATGGCCGATGACGACCGTTTTAAGGTTGTGGACTAAGGAACCCTAAAATTTGGTAAGAAAAAGGCGGAAGGACTAAAGATCGCTTTAGTCGCTTCCGCCTTTTTGGTATACTTTTCTTGACATGATTAGTGAATGGTTAGGGCTTCATGGAGGGCTTGGGTTGCGAGATGATGGGCGCCGTGATTTTGCTTTTCTGGAATCCATTGGGAAATCACCAGGTTGAATTGCGCCATTTGCCTTTGTAAGGCGGCCAGTTCCGGGGCAAAATGTTTGGCGTAGTTTTTTTGTAAGGCGTCGGCCAATAAGCGACTGTCAGTATAGAAATAGACGGCTTCCGTGGGCGCAAAGTGGTCCAATAAATAAGCAAAGCCAAATTGGGCTGCCGCAAATTCACCGGCGTGGTTTGACAATACCCCGGCGCTTTGGTGCAATTGGAATTGCTGCTGGTGCGCAACGACTAGGGCCCCCAGTCCGGTTGGCCCTGGATTGCCCTTGGTTGCCGCATCAGTATAAAGTTTAATCATGTTTCATCACCACTAATAAAAGAATAATTTACAGGAGTCTAACATGGAAGAAGAACGAAAACAATATTTTTATCAACCGGATATGACGACCGCCATTATTAATTGGTGCTGGGTCTTGCTGATTCTGGTGGTCGGCATTATTATTGCCTTTGAATATACCTATTTTCAGTGGGTGACGGCAACCTTTATTGGCGTCTTCTTGATCATTGCGGGCCTGTCGATTTTTCGGCGGACGTTGGTGGTTACCCCGACCAAACTGGTCTTTTCGCGGGTCTTGCAGGGGCAATTTATGACGATTCCCATTAAGGATATCCGGCAACCGATGTTTACTAACCATACGATGACGATTACGGTTCACGGTGAAGTAATGACATTCTCCTTTTCGCGCCGCTCCCTTGCTTCCCTAAAAGCCTTTTTGCGGGCCGCTCAGGAGGCATGATCATGGCGTGGCTGAGACAATTGCTTTTATTGATCGGCTTAGTTGGGAGTGATCAACTGGTCAAATGGGCTACGCAGACTTGGCTGCCCTTAGGCCGAGTCAAAACGATCATCCCGGGGGTGGTGGCCTTGACCAACCTGCATAATGACGGCGCGGCCTGGTCAATTTTAGCCGGTCAACAGGTTTTCTTTATTGGTTTGACCCTAGTGGCCGTGGTGCTCTTGGGGTATTTGCTGTGGCGTTATTGGCAACAGGGGTGGTTACGCTTGAGTCTCACCTTGATTTTGGCGGGCGCCGTGGGGAACTTGATTGACCGGCTGGCACACGGCTATGTTGTTGATATGTTCGAGCTGCAATTTATCAATTTTCCCGTTTTCAACGTGGCTGATATCTGCCTGACCTTTGGCGTCGGGTTAATGATTTATTTGGTATTAACAGAGAAGGATGAAGAATAAATGACCTTACAAACGACAATTACGGTAGCTCCAGGTCAGAGTGGCCGCTTGGACAAACAATTGGCCCAGTTGTTGCCAACGGTTTCGCGTTCTCAATTACAAAAATGGATTGATGACGGTCAGGTTTTAGTGAATGGGCAAGCGGTCAAGGCGAAATTTAAGGTTAAAGTTGGCGACGTGATCCAGGTGGATGAACCGGCGCCGCAGACGATTGACCTGGCGCCGGAAAAAATGCCCCTGGAGATCGTTTACGAAGATGAAGACGTCTTGGTGGTCAATAAACCCCAGGGGATGGTCGTCCACCCAGCCGCCGGCCATCCCAATCATACCCTGGTGAATGGCTTGTTATACCATAGTCCATTGTCGACAATTAATGGCGAATTTCGGCCGGGGATTGTCCACCGGATTGATAAGGATACTTCGGGGCTGTTGATGGTCGCCAAAAATGACGTTGCGCACCAGTCTTTGGCGGCCCAACTCAAGGCCAAGACAACGGCGCGGGAATACGTGGCCTTAGTCCACGGGGTAATCCAAGAACAACAGGGGACGATTAATGCCCCCTTGGCCCGCTCACCCAAGGACCGGAAAAAACAGGCGGTGGTGGCTGATGGCCGCGCGGCCGTTACGCATTTTCGGGTGTTGGAACGGTTTGCGGCCTATACCTTGGTAGCGTGTCGATTGGAAACGGGCCGGACTCACCAAATTCGGGTTCATATGAAACACATTAATCATCCCTTGGCCGGGGATCCACTTTACGGCCCCCGCAAAACGTTGCCGGGAGCGGGGCAATACCTTCATGCCCGCTTGTTAGGCTTTCAGCACCCGAAGCAAGGACGGCGCGTTACGGTTACAGCGCCCTTGCCAGCCGCCTTTCAGGCCATGATTGAGAAGTTGAGAAAAACGGCCCCCAAGCAAGATTAGCATTGTGTTAGAATAAAACTTGAATATGCAGAGTTGGGGTGAGAATTGTGGCAGAACGCTATTTAATCTTAGAGGATGGCACGGTATTTAGCGGCGAGGGCTTCGGGGCCCCGGCGGTAACTTTTGGTGAGGTCGTCTTTAATACTGCGATGGCGGGATACCAAGAAATTATTACCAATCCCGTTTATTTTAACCAAATTGTGGTCTTTGCTCAGCCAAATGTTGGTAATTTGCCCCTGCATCGGAATATCTATGAAACGATTACGCCCCCGATTAAGGGGGTGGTCGTGCGTGATTTAGCGGCGTTTAACCGCCAAGGCCCCCGGCAGGTCAGTTTAGATCAGTACCTTCTGCAAATGAATATTCCGGGCGTTACCAATATTGATACGCGGGCTTTGATTCACCGCTTGAATGCGGCCGGGCGGCCCTTGCGGGGCAGTATTGTGCCCGTAGCGGATGACCATGCCTTTGACCAACTACACGCCACCGTTTTGACTAACCAACAAGTTGCCCAGGTGGCAACTCCCAAGCCCTTCCCGAATCCTGATGTCGGTCAGACCGTGGTGGTCATCGACTTTGGTCTGAAAAACGGGATTTTACGGGAGCTGTCCCGCCGGAAGTGTAACGTGACAGTGTTGCCTTTTTCCGCCAGCGCGGAAGAAATTTTGCGCTTGGACCCAGATGGGGTGGTCCTGTCAAGTGGGCCGGGAAATCCCCAAAACGTCCGTAGCAGTGTCTTGACGATGATTCAGACGGTACAAAAGCGGGTGCCCCTCTTTGGCATTGGCTTGGGCCATGAATTATTTGCGTTGGCCAACGGTGCAAAAATTCGCCGCCTGCCGGTTGAACACCACGGCCAAAATCACCCGATTAAAGAAATTATTACGGATCAAATTGTCTACGCTAGTCAAGCGGAAGGCTTTTTAGTTGAACGCGATAGTGTTGATCGGCAGGCCCTGTACGTCACGTATGTTGACTTACTGGATAATTCAGTCCAAGGCTTACGCCACCGGCAGTATCCGGCCTTTTCCGTGCAATTCTTCCCGGACGGGGCGCCGGGCCCGGATGAAACGAATGCCTTGTTTGATGAATTTATGGAAATGATGAAGGAGGAACACCTGTGACGGCGGAACCAGTAGTTTTAATTATTGGGGCGGGGGCCGATAACCTTCAGCACGAAGGGGAGCTAAATGCCGCTTTGGTCAAGGTGGCCCAGGCCCTAAAAAAAAGTGGTTATCAGACCCACTTGATTGACAATAATCCCTTCAATGTCGCGCCAGAATTGCCGGCGGTAATTGACCATTATAGCGTAGCTGCGCCAACGGTGGCGAATTTAACCCGGGCAATTGAACAGCTTCAGCCAGCGGCTTTGTTGCCAACTTTGGGTGGCCGGGCCGCTTTACAAGTAACGGAACGCTTAGCTACCAGTGGGATTTTAAACAAGTATGGCGTTAAAATTATGGGGATGCCGGTGGCCACGATTCGGCAGGTGAACAATCCGTCGGTCTTAAATCAGACGCTCAAACAGATTGGGGCGACCACGAAAAAAATTGCCCCGGTCACGACTTATGCTGATGCCCGTGATTTGGTTGATGAGATTGGCTTTCCGGTCGTGGTGCGGTCGGTTGTTCCGCAAGCCGGGAGTTTGCGACGGATTGTCCACGATTATCATGAGCTCCAATTAGCGGTCAGTACTGCGATCCAACACTCACCTAGCCACCAAGCGATGGTTCAACAAAGCTTAGCGGGTTTAAAGGAAATCGAGGTGGTGGTGGCGCGCGACCAATCGGGGATGATGATGCAATTGGCAATGGTCGAAGATCTAGATCCGATTGGGATTCACGCGGGGGATTCAGTGGCGGTCTTGCCCACGCAAACGTTACTGGATCGCCAAATTCAAGATATGCGGGATGTGGCCTTTAAAATTACCCGGAAGTTGCGCGTGGTGGGGATTAATCATGTTCAATTTGCCCTCAATCAACTTACGGGGCAGTTCTACGTGATTAAAAACAGCCCGTATTTTGACCGGTTGGCGACCTTTGTGGAGCAAGCGACGGGTTATCCGGTTGCCCGGGTTTATGGGCATTTGGTGGCCGGCAAATTATTACGTGACATTCGCTTGGACCATGGCTTGGCCAAGCATACTGCGGCGATGGAACCGGTCTTGGATCGGACGGCGATTCGCTTGCCAGTTTTTGCCAACGATCAACTGGGGGTCCAAAATAAAGAATTAACAACGGAAAAGCAATCAGTCGGGAGCGTGCTTGGCTTGGGTCGCAGTTTACTTGAGGCCCTCCTGAAAGCCCTGGGTGAATTGCACCCGGATTTTTACGCCTTGGCCGACCTGGGGGATGAAGAATTGGATCAACTTTTGATCCATCCGCGGCCCAACCGTCTCCTACCCGTGTTTGAAGCGATTCGCCGCGGTTATTTAACCAGCGAATTGAGTGAATTGACCAAGCTGGACCAGTACTACTTGGACCAATTTAAACGTTTAATTGAATTAGAAAACCGGCTTTTGCAAGCCCCCAAGGATCGGGCGGCCCTGACGGCAGCTAAGTATTGGGGCTTTTCAGATCGCTTAATCGGTCAACTGTGGCAGTGCTCAGTGACTGAGCTGCGTGCTTTGCGCCAAGAGTGGCAAATTCACCGCACCTTTAAGGAAGTTGATCCGTCGGCCGGTGAGTTGGCGCAACATCCGGGGACGTATTATGCCACCTTTGAAATGGAAAATGAAAGCCAACCGGTCGCTAAGCCCCGGGTGCTGCTGTTAGGGGCGGGCCCCCGGACCTTAGGCAATGGGGTGGCCAATGACTACCTGTTGACGCGGGTGGCCGCGGAATTTAAGCGCCAGGGCTATGCAGTCGTCGTGGTTGAGGATAATCCGAACAGTGCTTTACTCAACCGTGCGGTGGCGACGAAATGCTACCTGGAACCCCGCGACTATGAACGGGTAGCAGCAATTATGGCCCTAGAACGGCCGGATTACTTGGTTAGTTTGGCCTGTCCGTTTACTGCGGAACTTCCCTTGGTCAAGGCGGGGACGACCCGGGCCTTGGCGTTACCGCCTGCGAGCTTGACTGCCCCGGTGGCCCACGAAGTGCGTTACCAATATAACGTCTTTTTTGATGGTCACTACACTTATCCGCTGGGGATTACCCGGTTGCTATTGACCCCAGCCGGGATAAAAACCGAGTTTGCCCCGGATTTGCCGGCCGGCTTAGGCCAGACGCTGGCTCAAGCGGGCGAAGCGGCGGTCAGTCCCGAGCTTGCCCCAGGCCTTTATCAAGTGGAAGGCCAATTGATTGATGGCCAATTGGCGATCCAGCCGATTCACCAACCAGCGCCTTGGATGCTGGTCTTTTTGAGCCAGGTCACTGGTTTGGACTTAGCGGCCGTGTGGGTCCGGTTAGCTCTGCAAAAATTTAGTGGCCGCCTGTTAACGGCCGCCATGCAGGGGCAACGCCGACAAGCCACCTGGTTAGAAGCGCTGTTTCCGTATGCAGCCTTGCATTTAAACCGGTCCACTCGTTTGAGTGAGATGATGGGGGCCCGGTTGGAAATTGAGTAAGAAAATTAGCAACTGGTATGCCAAGGATTTTGGCACCAGTGCTTTTTATGGCTGAGTAGTTTAGGTTTAAGCTTTGCACTTGGTTTTTGATGAGCGAGCAAAAAATTAACCCACCGCTCTTGACATTTTCCGGCGATCACGTATGATAATAGACAATCAAAGTCCTTTAAGTTAGTCCAGAGAGGCTAGTAAGGTGCAGTCTGATCGTTAAAAATAACTTCCGACTACCCGCTTGCCGTCCAGGGCAAGCGGGTTTTCTTAATGGACTTGGTGGATTTCATTAACGCGCTCCCGTGAGAGCCCGATGAAAGCCGCACGTGGCCAACATGGGGCCTCCGGGTGAATGCCGGTGAACCGGTAAAGGAGGAAAAAGATGACGATAGTTCGTTTACCCCACTTTGTTTCCGTTGAAAACCTCACGGTGGATCAAACCTTGGCGCTGATCAAGCGGGCGGAAGAATTTAAGGCGGGCACCCCCGCTCCTGAATTGCGTGAACCCGTTTACGTGACGAACATGTTCTTTGAAAATTCAACCCGGACCCATACCAGTTTTGCCATGGCTGAAAAGAAGCTGGGCCTGACGGAAATTCCCTTTGATGCCAGCCATTCGTCGATTAAAAAAGGCGAAACCCTGTATGATACCTGCCTGACCATGGACGCTTTAGGCGTGGATTTAACCGTTATTCGGGCCAGTGAAAATGAGTATTACCAAGCCTTGATTAACCCGCAAGCCGATGAACACCTGTCCATTGGGGTAATTAACGGGGGTGACGGCAGTGGTCAACACCCATCCCAATGCATGTTGGATATTATGACGATCCATGAACACTTTGGCCATTTCACTGGGTTGAAGGTGGCGATTGTTGGCGATATTACCAATTCCCGGGTCGCCAAATCCAACATGGAAATTTTAAATAAACTGGGGGCCAAAGTCTTTTTCTCGGGGCCAGAATACTGGTATGACTACGCCTTTGATCAATACGGGACGTACTTGCCAGTTGACGAATTGATTGGCCAAGTTGATGTGTTGATGCTGTTGCGGGTTCAACATGAACGGCATGCTGGGGATGCCAATGAAGCCAGCTTTGACGCCGCTCAATACCACCAACAATTTGGGATTAATCAAGCCCGCTACCAAGCAATGAAGAAGTCAGCCATTATTATGCACCCGGGCCCGATCAACCGGGGGGTCGAATTGGCCAGTGAGCTGGTGGAAGCCCCGCAATCGGCCTTTGTTGAACAAATGACCAATGGAGTCTTCATGCGCATGGCAATGCTGGAAGCCGTCTTGCGGGGGCGGAAGTTAGGGGGCCTGGCCTAATGGCAACGAAAATTATTAACGGAACCGTCTTTTTGGCGGGGGAGTTGCAACCCGCAGAGTTGTTAATTGAGGAGGGCAAAATCCAAGCACTGGGGACGAACTTGCCAGCAGCAGAGGTGGTAATTGATGCCCAAGGAAAATTAGTAACACCCGGTTTAGTCGATGTGCACGTGCATTTACGCGAACCAGGCGAAAGCCAAAAGGAAACGATCGCTACTGGTACGCTGGCGGCCGCCCACGGTGGTTTTACGACGGTTGGGGCAATGCCCAATGTGGTTCCCGCCCCGGATACCCCGGCGCGCGTGGCCACGCAAATCCAGGCGAACCAAGCCCAAGCCAAGGTCCACGTGGCTCAGTATGCGACGATTACAACGAGGCGGACCGGCGATCAGTTGGTTGATATGGCCGGGGTCAAAGCAGCCGGGGCCTTTGCCGTAACCAATGATGGCTCTGGTGTACAAACCGCTGGCACGATGTACCAAGCGATGCAAGCTGCCCAAGCCGCGGGTTTGCCCCTTGCCGCCCACGTGGAAGATGATTCGCTGTTGTTTGGCGGGGCCATTAATGCCGGTCAGCGCGCCGCCACCTTGGGTGTTCCCGGAATTCCCGGGGTTGCTGAATCAGCGCAATTGGCCCGCGACCTGGTCCTTGCTCAAGCGACCGGGGTCCATTATCACGTTTGCCACGTTTCTACGAAGGAAAGCGTAGCGCTGATTCGTCAAGCCAAGGCGGCGGGAGTGCACGTCACGGCTGAAGTCAGTCCGCACCACCTCGTGCTTTGTGATGATGAGATTGAAGCGGAAAATACCAATTACAAGATGAATCCTCCCCTGCGGGGGCAAGCCGACCGTGCCGCCTTACTAGCGGGTTTGTTGGATGGCACGATTGATATGATTGCCACGGACCATGCGCCGCACACCTTAGCGGATAAAGGCCCCGATTTTGTCACGGCCGCCAACGGGATTACGGGCCTTGAGACGGCCTTCCCGTTGCTGTATACCCACCTGGTCTTAACCGGCAAAGTGACGTTAACTCAGTTGTTGACTTGGTTGACGCTGAAGCCAGCGCAAAGCTTTGGTTTGACGGGCGCCGGGCGCTTGGCCCCGGGGCAACTTGCTGACCTAGCGATTTTTGATTTGCACCAGCCGGTGACCTTTACGGAGCAAGACTACTATTCCAAGGGGCTCAACACGCCCTTTACCGGGTGGCCCTTGCAAGGGAAAAATTTATTGACGATGGTGGCCGGGGAGGTCGTGTACCAAGCAAAGGAGGCCCAATTGTGGAACGCTTAGCAGTCAATTTACCAGGGCTGACGTTACGCAATCCGTTGATGCCCGCGTCGGGGACCTTTGGTTTTGGGGATGCCTTTGGGGCCGAACAAGTCAACTTTAATCAGTTGGGGGCCTTCGTAATGAAGACCACAACACCGACGGCCACGACTGGCAATCCCCAGCCGCAGGTGGCCAAACTGGTTGACGGGGTGATGAATTCGGTGGGGTTGACCAATCCGGGGGTGGAAGCCGTCGCCACGCAAAAAATTCCGGCCTTTAAAAAGGCCCATCCCTACCTGCCATTAATTGCCAGCGTTGGCGGTGATACGGTGGCCGATTACCGGATGGTAGCCCAGCGCTTGGCACAAACGGGTTTGGTTGATGCACTGGAAATCAACGTCTCTTGTCCAAACGTGGCAACTGGGGGAATGGCATTTGGCGTTGACCCCCACCAAGTAGAATTGGTGACCCAAACGGTTAAGCAAGTCAGTGGGCAAGTGCCGGTCTATGTAAAGTTAACTCCGAACGTGACTTCGATTGTTGAAATCGCCCAAGCTGCTGAAGCGGGTGGGGCGGATGGCTTGAGTCTGATCAATACGGTCTTAGGCTTGCATCTTGATATTCAAACCCGCAAACCGGTTTTGGGCAATGGCATGGGGGGCTTTTCAGGGCCAGCGATTAAGCCGTTAGCGGTGCGGATGGTTTATCAAGTTGCACAAGCGACCAAGCTGCCAATTATTGGCATGGGGGGCATTGAAACTGCTGCCGACGTAATTGAGTTTATGATGGCGGGCGCCGACGCCGTAGCCATTGGGGCCGGGCACTTTAAGGACCTCAATATTTGTGGTCATATTGCGGTTGACTTACCCCCGTTAATGGATCGCTTGGGAATTGGTTCCCTTAATGATTTACGCCGCTAAGCAACAAGTGTCGGACTGAAGTTGGTAAAGGAAGGCGGGAAAGTTACACTTTTTCGGCTTCCTTTTTCGTTTTTATGCCAATGGTCTAGCTTTAGTCTCCATAATTCTGAACTCGGGGCCCCAAGCTTAGCCCCTAATTAAATAGGCATCGATCTTAATGATTAATAAATTTAGCGCTCATTGTTGTAAGCGCTTTAAAAATTTGGTATATTCATGACAATGTTGAAGCTGTAATGAAGAAATGATGGAGGAATTCGAATGCGAAAAATCACAACCCGGTCGTTGCTAATGTGCGGCTCCACTTTATTGGGACTTTCCCTGTGGGTGAATGCGGTCAAGGCTGATACGACCACCTCACCAGTGATTGCCAATCAAGCCGTAGTCACCAGCTCGCAGTCGCCAACGGCAAGTCAAACTGCGCCGGTACCGGTGGTGACCAACCACGATCAAGCCGCCAAGCCAAGTCAAACCACTGATTGGGCGAACCCAGCTGCTTACCAAGGCAAAGTCCCGGTGCAAATTTTAGGGATCAATGATTTCCACGGTGGTTTGGAAATGGGCGGCAAAGCCACGATTGATGGCCACACCTACCAAAATACGGGGACCGCGGCCCGGTTAGCGGGCTATTTAAACGCGGCTGAAGCTGATTTTAAGGCGGCCAATCCGACCGGAACGACGATTCGAGTGGAAGCCGGGGACATGGTCGGCGCGTCACCAGCCAATTCAGCTCTACTGCAAGATGAATCGACCATGCAGGCTTTAAAAGCCATGGGGATTTCCATCGGGACCCTAGGTAATCATGAATTTGATGAAGGGTTACCCGAATACTTGCGGATTGTAAACGGGCAAGCGCCAACCAAACAGTACAATGAGGCGGAAATGGCCTACCCGCACGTACCAAGTGGGATTTCGATCATTACGGCGAACGTAATTGACAAACGCACGGGGGAAGTCCCCGATGGCTTGCAGCCATACTTGATTCAAGAAATTCATACTGCCGATGGACGGGTGGTCAAATTAGGCTTTATTGGGATTGAAACGACTTCCTTGCCAATTTTAACCTTGTACGATAATTACAAAGATTACGAAATCTTGGATGAAGCCGAAACGATTGCCAAGTATGATCAAATTCTCCGGCGCCAGGGGGTCAATGCGATTGTGGTGTTGGCCCACACGGCGGTGGCTTCCAGCAATGGTACGACCAAGGGGGATGCGGTCGATATTTTACAAAAATTAAATCAACTGGATCCAGCGAATAGCGTTGATATTTACTTGGCGGCGCACTCTCACCAGTATGCCAATGCCAAGGTAGGCCAAACCCATTTGGTGCAGGCCATTTATACTGGGAAGGCCTATGACGACATTATCGGTTATTTGGATCCAGCCACGAATGATTTTGTTGCCGACAGTGTCGTTGCCCATGTTTATCCGGTCTTGTCAGAAACTGACGATCCGGCGACGCAGTCCGATGCTAAGGTACAAGCGATTGTGGCGGATGCTAACCAACGGGTCGCCCCAATTATTAACAAGCAAATTGGCCAAGCGGCAACCGCTGAAACCATCACCGGGCGGCTGAACAATTCACCAACCATGGAGAATGGCGCCGGAGAAATTGTGGTTGATGGGCAATTATACGAGGCCCGCAAAGCCGGGTTGCCAGCCGACTTTGCGTTGACCAATACCGGGGGCGTGCGTGCCGACATCGTGGTGGGGCCAGATAAGTCCATCACGTGGGGGGCTGCCCAAGCCGTGCAACCCTTTGGTAACATTTTGCGCGTGGTGGAAATGACGGGTGACCAGATTGAAGCTGCCTTGAACCAACAATATGATGAAGAGCAAAAATTCTACTTGCAGATTGCGGGCTTGAAGTATACGTATACTGATCAGGCCGATCCTAACCAACCATACCGGGTGGTGCAAATGTTTAAATCCGATGGGACTCCGTTGCAAGCCGATCAAACTTACCACGTGGTTATCAACGACTTTTTAGCCGGAGGCGGGGATAGTTTCACGGCCTTTAAAGACACCAAGCTGGTTGGGATTGTCGGCCAAGATACAGAAGCCTTTATTGATTATATTACCGACATGACCAAGCGGGGGACGCCAATTCAAATGCCGGCCCTCGACCGGAAGGTGTACCTGACTGCGGCCCAAGTCGCAGCCCTTAAGCCGGCTGGTGAAGGGGAAACAACAGGGCAGCAACCAACGCCGTCACCGGCGCCAACCGGCTTGACCCCGTTGTTAACGGATGCGCCAGTTGAGCTGCTAGCGGCTGCTCAAGCGCCTGGACAGCAAGCCCAAGCAAGCGTCTCCCAAACTACAACTACCCAAGCTGCGCAATTGCCGCAGACCGGGACGGCCCCGAATTATTGGGCGCTGGCTGGTTTAACATTATTAAGTCTCCTGGGGATTAAAGCGCCGGTTCGGCGTCAATAATTAAAAAGCATTTGGTGCCAACTAGAGGGTACCAAATGCTTTTTGCTTACTTCGCGTTGCTTTCTTCGAATTTAGTCTTAATGTAGTCCGCAGAGACTTGCAACTTGGCAAGTTCCTCATCGGTCAAATTCAATGGCACCCGGGCAAGGATTCCATCGGCCCCCACAATGGCAGGGTAGGAAAGGTAGAGACCGTATTCCGCTACGTAGTTAGAAACAGGCAGTTCACTGTGGGCATCTGAGAAGATCGTTTCAACCAGACGTACCGCCGCAGTTGCAATTCCGTAGCTGGTATATTTCTTACCGTAGAAGACTTCAAAGCCACCCTCGCGGGCTTTTTTATCCAGGTCGACTAAGTCCAGCCCCTTTTCAGCCGCAATTTCGGTAATGGGCTTTCCCAATACCCGGACGGTTGACCAAGCCGTAAATTGGGAATTGCCGTGTTCGCCAAGGTTATAACCAACGACGGAGCGCGGATCAAGGTCTAACACCTCAGCCACCGCGTGCTTCATGCGCGCCGAATCCAAGAGCGTCCCCGTCCCAATCACGTGTTCCTTAGGTAAGCCGGTTCCTTCTTGGTACAGCATGGTAATCACGTCTACCGGGTTGGTAATCACCACCAACTTACCGTGGAAGCCGGCCGCTTTGATTTGCTTGGCGACTGCTTTTACTTGTTGGCTGGTGTATGGCAACTCCGCAAAGCGATCGTTGTCTGGATTGTCTTGGAGTTTAATATTCCCCAGCGCCGACACGATGATATCAGTATCAGCCAACTCCGCGTAATCGTTGTAGGTGACTTCTACGTGGTGCGGCAGGTTGGCCATGGCATCTTTAAAGTCAATCGCGTCAGCTTTGACCTTGCCTTCGTTTAAGTCAAACAAGACTAACTTATCAACTAAACCAGCCACAACCAAGTGGTGGGCCACCGTTTCGCCGACGTGGCCATCCCCGATTACAGCAACCTTTCGTGACATATCATCAACCCCTTGATTTAATTAATTTTTAACTTAATTCTAATTTAACATTTAAAAGGGATAATAACAAGCGAAAAAGCGGTTTCTGCGGTAGAATGAAAATAGATTGGAGGAATGAGCATGAATCTAACGACGGCAATTCAATTACGGCAGGCCAACCGGGAGTTTAAGGCGACCCCGGTTGCCCCGGATCAGCTGGCAGCTTTGAGTGAAGCCGCCAGCTACGCGCCAGTAGCGCGAGGGCGGTACAATGAATACTTACTGACGGTTGTAACCGATCGCCAGGTGATTGATGAGTTGGAAGCTGCCGATACGGGGCACCCCTTTTATGGGGCCCCGGTGGTAATGGTGTTATCAACGACCTTAACCAATCAGGCGGGTTACCTTAGTGCGGGGATGATCGCCCAAAATATTGAGCTCAAGGCCAGTGAGTTGGGCCTGGCCTCATGCACGATTTTAGGGGCGCTCAAGGGCGGGATTGAAAGTTCAGTCGCCGCCCGCACGGCGCTTGGCTTGCCAACCGATTATGTACCGGTGGTCGCCATCGCGATCGGTCATCCGGCGCATGAATTAAAACCCCGTCACTTTGTAACGGATCGCTTGCGGACGATTACTTTGACGCCTGACCAAGCCTAAAAAAAGAGAGGACCAATCACCACTGGTAAAATTAGGCCTGGTGATTGGCGCTCTCTTTTTAATTTAGGTCGGCTAAATCCCGTTTGAAATACTTCTTTAAGTACCGGGCGACCCCGGCGTGATCGTTGTCATACTCGGTTTGGTCATCCGCCACGGCTTTGATGACCGCGATGGCGTTTTTCATTGCCACCCCGCGGCCGGCGTAATCCAACATTTCCAAGTCATTATGCTCGTCCCCAAAGGCAATGATGTTTTGACGCTCAATTTGGTAGAATTTAGCGACGTGGTCCAAACCATCTTCCTTGTGAATGCCGCGGTGAATCAATTCCATGATTTCATAAGGCCCGCCCCACACCCGGGGTTCGACCAGTTGGCCGTAGCGTTGGTCGATTTGGTTTAAGACGCGTTGCTTTTGTTCAGGGGTGTATTCAATGGTCAGGGCAATCGGGTCGTTTAACAGGTTTTGCGCGTTTAGGTACTGGTCTTGGCGTAAAGTGGTGGGCAAAAATTCTGGTAACATATCAGTTGGATGATCGGCCCACACGTGAAGTTTATCTTCGGCGACTAAGGTTTTTAATCCCAGCTCGTCTTTGGCATCCAACAGGTCTAAACTCATTTGCCGGGAGACCTTCGCAATTTTTTCTCCCGCCCACTTTTGGTGGGGAATGTGAGTCAAGGCCCCATTAAAGTTCACCATCGGCGAGGTCAAATGGAGCTGGTCGTAGATCCGTTGGGAAATCAAGTAGGGGCGGCCGGTAACAATCACGACTACGTGGCCCGCCTGTTCCAGTTGGTGGAGCGTAGCAATCGTTTCAGCATCAAGTTGCGAATGGCGGTTTAACGTGGTGCCATCCAGGTCCAAGGCAATTAAGTGGCGTTGCATAGCAGTCGTCCTTTCGTTTCAGCGTGCTAATTATTATACCACGAAAGGAAATGATTGCGTCACATGAAGCAGGGCGGTACAATGGATCGGAAACTAATTTGGAAGGAACGATGCAATTTGCAATTACCCGCTGCCTTTATTGAAAAATACCAACACCTGCTCGGCGCGGAGGCGCCGGCCTTTTTGGCGACCTTTGACCAGCCGAGTCAAAGTGGTTTTCGGACCAATCCGCTCAAAAATGGTCAGCCAACGGCCAGCATCGCGGCTGCCAGTGGCCCGACTACGCACGTTAAAAATGGTTGGTTTGGCAAAGTCAACGGTAAAAGCTTGGACCATGTAACCGGCTGGGTGTACAGTCAAGAACCATCAGCGATGACCGTCGGCGAAGTAGTTGCACCACAGCCGGGTGAGCGGGTTTTGGACCTGTGTGCGGCTCCCGGGGGCAAGAGCACCCATTTATTGGCCCAAATGCACGATACGGGCTTATTGGTTGCCAACGAAATTTTTAGCAAGCGGGCGAAAATTTTGGCGGAAAACCTGGAACGGTGGGGGGCGAAAAATGCGGTCGTAACTAATGAAGCCCCGGATCAGTTAGCGCCTCATTTCTCCCAGTTTTTTGATCGGATCTTGGTGGATGCCCCGTGTTCTGGGGAAGGGATGTTTCGCAAGGAGCCGGCGGGGATTGAATATTGGACTCCCACCTACCCGGCGGAGTGTGCCAACCGGCAAAAGAAAATCTTGGCTTCAGCGCTGACGATGTTGAAGCCGGGCGGGACCTTGGTTTATTCAACGTGTACCTTTGCGCCGGAAGAAGACGAACAAGTCATTGCCTGGTTACTCAAAGAATATCCGTACTTAGCCTTAGTCCCGATTGAAAAGACCGCGGGAATGGACGATGGTCGGCCAGCGTGGGCCGATGACAATCCGGCTTTGACCAAAACTTGTCGCTTGTTTCCGCACCATTTTGCGGGGGAAGGCCACTTTATTGCGAAGTTGGTTGACCAACGGCCAGCGCCGGCCCCTAAACCAGCCCGCAAAAATAAAAAGCGCCAAACCAACGGCGCATTACGGTTGAGTAAGGCCGAATTTGCCTTGGTCCAAGCGTGGTTTGACCAAGTGGTACCATCGTTTGAGCTGGAGCGGCTGGTTAAATTTGGCGATCAGGTATATGCAGTTCCCACGGCGATGCCAACATTGAATGGCTTGTCGGTTTTGCGGCCGGGTTTGCACTTAGGAACGTTGAAAAAACGCCGCTTTGAACCGGCCTTAGCACTAGCCTTGGCCTTGGCGCCGGAGCAAGTGACAAAGCGGGTAGCTTTAACCATGGAACAGTGGCGGGCATACGTCCACGGGGAAGCCTTACCGTTTGAAGCTCCCGATGGCTGGGCGTTAGTCGTGTGTCAAAATCACAGTTGTGGTTGGGGCAAGGTTGCCAACCGGATTCTGAAAAATTTCTACCCGAAGGGGCTGCGTTTCTAAGGCGAGACTAAAAAAAGAGCGGGAATCCCCGCTCTTTTTTTAGGATTCGCTCTTCCTTTGGCTGGTGCGTTGCCGCCAAAAATTGGTTAAGTTACTGTCCCAAACCGTTTCGATTTGGCCAGCGTCTGCGGTCGTCTGAATGCCCAGCAAAGCATACAACCGTTTTAGTTCCCGGGTCCAATGGCTGAGCTCTTGATCAAGCCCGGTTTCACCTTGGCGCAATAAGCAATGAAGGAAGTAACCCGCGACCCCGGCAGCCTTGGCACCAAGGGCCAGACTCTTCATAACATCCAGCGGGGAAGTAATCCCACCGCTGGCTAAGATCGTTGGGCGGGTGCTTGCTGCTACCCGGCGGGCTTCCAAGAGACTTTCGGGAGTCGTCAGGCCAAAATCATACAGGTCCGCAAAGGATTCCTCATGATTGCGGCGGTCTTCGATCATGGCAAAGTTTGTCCCGCCGCGGCCGGCAACGTTTACGATGGTGGCTCCCAGTTCTGCCAATTCTTGAATGGATTGGCTGGTCATCCCAAAGCCGACCTCTTTGATAATTACGGGGACTGGAAGGTGAGTGATGATCTCGCGAAGGTGGTCCCGCCACAGAAAAGCCCGGTCGCCTTCGGGCATGACGGTTTCTTGGGCGGCATTCAGGTGAATTTCCAAGGCATCGGCCTTGATTAAATCCACCGCCGCTTGGGCCTGGGCTAAATTGGCACCGGCGCCGAGGTTAGCGAAGAGCAGGCCGGTGGGGTTTTCTTCCCGCAAGCAAGTAAAGGAGGCTTTGGCAGCCGGATCCTTAAAGATGATGCTCATGGAACCGGTCGCCATGGCTAAGTGATGGCGCTTGGCTAGCCGGGCCAATTGGCGGTTGATGCGGGTGGATTGCTGACTGCCACCCGTCATGGCTTCGATAAAGAAAGGTTGCGTTAACGTCAGCTCGCCAACGGTGGTCCTTAAATCGACCGCAGTGACCGTCGTCTCGGGTAAGGCCTTGGGCATTAGCCGGACTTGGTCGAAGGGATGCTCAGCATGGCTTAAGGCGTATTGCTTTTCAGCCAAGGAGAGGTGTTCGACCTTGCGGTGGGCTTGAATTGATTCCATAACGATCCTCCGGGAGCTTAGGGTTCAGCAACAAAATGGACGGTCAGGGGCAAGCGCTCGATGCCCTCTCGTTGCCAAGCATTGGTCAGTTCGGCTAGGTTAGCTTGGTGGTCAATCGCGACAATGCCGCAGTCCCCACCACCCGCGCCAGAAGTCTTGGCCGCACCACCAAATTGTTCCGCAATTTGGCAGAGCTGCTTGAGTAAGGGCGTTTCGATGGCGACCCCGGACCGCTTCGCCAGGTTTGCCAACAGAATTCGATTGGTCCGAATCTGATCTTGAATGGCCGATAGATTATTGGTTTGGAAGCCGGCAATCATCGCTTTTAAACACCGCCGGCTGTTTTCCAAGAATTGGTGGTATTCTGCTTGGTGCTCAGCTTTAAAGAGCGCAATTTTGTCCACTAATTGAGAAGTGGAGGCTGGCTTGCCGGTCCAGCCGATCACTAATTTTAAGCGCTCCGGGACTTTTAATGGTTCAATGGCTAAATTGGGCCAGGGGAGTTGTAACAACGTCGATAGGGGTAAAATGGCCTGTTGGTTGGCCAGCCACTGCCGGTCAAATGAATGATAGGCAATCCAACCGCCGTAAACCGACGCGGCCACATCGCCCAAGGAACCATTGCCCTGGACGGAGAAGTGCGCGATTGCGGCCAGCTTAAAGGTTTGGGCCTTGCTAACCGTCAATTGATAAAATTGGCAAAGTGCTTTGACCGTGGCAACGGTGACCGCAGCAGAAGAACCCAACCCATATTTGCGACCACTTTGGTTGTCTAATTGACTGTCGATTTGCATTTTAAAGACCCGCAAGTCCCGTCCGCAGGCTTTGGCATACTCTTCAGTTACGGCAATGGCTGCCAAAATATAAGAAAAGGGGTTGTCGCGTTTGTCAACCACCAATTGGTCCCCCTGGCGGCGCCACGATAAGGCACTGTTTTGGTATTGTTGGCTGATGATTTGGCCAGTCGGCCCATCAGTCTCAGAAATTGTACAAGTGACAAATTGGTTAAGGGCAACAAGAATCGCCGGGTAGCCGTTTTCAACCACGGCGTACTCCCCGGCGATATATAATTTGCCTGGTGCTTTTGCGGTAATCAAATTAAAGAATCCCTCTCATCTGTTAATTCCTCTACCCCCGGCCCAGGTTTAGCGACGACCAGGTGGTCAGCGCCAAACTGGGGGGTGAGGGCCGTTAATATCGTTTCCCGGTCACGACGATCATAAATTACTTTCACGTTCGGACCAGCATCCATCGTATAATAACAGCTTACGCCCGTTTCTCGCAAGTGATCAATGGTTTCCATTGCTTTAAGCGTGGCGGCATTAAAATAGGTGAAGCCAGGGTCAGCCGCTAAATTCAAGGCGTGCATCCGGAGCGCATTGGTTTGGGCTAAGTGCCCGATTTGATCAATATCTTGGGCGGCAATCGCCAGCTTCATGGCTGCCATGTCATGCGCGACCACTTCCCGCCAAGTGGGATAGTAAGGCGAGGTGGCCACAACGTGTTGCATGCCCCGGCGGCTGCCGATCTTTTTTTGGCGCGTATCCAGGAGAATCGCCAGCATTTCCAAACCAAAATCAACGTGTTCTTGAATCGGTTCGGCAAAGGATGATTGGTCATCATGGCCAGCGTGCCATTCAACCAAGCCCCCGAAGATTGAGCGGGTTGCCGAGCCCGAGCCCCGCCGCGCTAAGCGGGACAGCTCAGTGTGGGACGGGTGCAGCCCCTGAGCCCAACTGGCCGCCGCCGCGAGGGCCGCAAAGGCCGAAGCCGAAGAAGCTAAACCGGCTGCCATCGGGACATTATTAACCGATGCCACCCGGGCAAAACAACCTTGGGGACGGACCAGGTCTAAAAATTGGCTGACGCGTTGGGCCAATTTAGGAGCGGCCGGTGCCTGGTCGATTTGAATTTGGTCGGCTGCTAACGTGGGGTCAAATTCAACGCTAGTGGTGGTGTAGAAGCGATCCAAGGTGAGGGAAAGGCTGTCCGTTTGGGGCAGCATCAAAGTGGGATCCTTTTTCCCCCAGTATTTAACTAAGGCGATATTGGTATGCGCACGGGCGGTTGCTTTCATCATGAAGTATCCT
>HHCFD02800__coassemble_477_pt1 | contig 39498 bp, 32 predicted proteins | sample HHCFD02800__metabat2_high_PE_037 | metagenome-assembled genome bin HHCFD02800
ACGTACTTCATCCATTCATTAAACCACTCCGGAATCTTCCGGTTCGTAAAGAACCGCATGGGGAAATACCGGGGTAAAAAGGCGGCCACCGCGGCCACCACAATCACAATCAAATGGTAGACCGTATTATGATGGCTGGGGACAAGCGACGCCACCGCTAAATTAGTCACAAACGTATCCATTACTCTTCTCCACTATCATTTGCTGCTTCCACTTGGGCGGCCTGTTGGGCCTTTTTTTCACTCAACATTTGCCGATCCTCGACGGTATGCCGGGTCATCGCCGGCCTAAAGAGCCGTTTTAAGACCCACGCGTTCTTAGGATCCTTGCTGTGCTTGCGGACCCAATCTTCAATGGCAAACCCAATCAAAGAGGCAATCAAAGTGGCAATAATGATCCCCAGGGTGCTCTTGGTTAACGTTAAGAAGAACAAGGAGAGGGCCGTTGAGGTCAAGCAAATAATCAAACTCAAGTGACTCCGCATCTGCATTACGATCATGTAAATGAATAAGGCCGTTAACGCAAAATCAACGATTTCTAAATCAATCGTGACCGTACTGCCGATTAAGCCCCCAATCAGGTTCCCACTCGCCCAAGAAATCAATGAATAGTGCTCCACCATTAACGCGTCTTGGGGCGTCCACTTCTTATCGGTCGCAAACTTCAGATAGTTAACCGCGTAGTTTTCATCGTTCATTGACGCTGAAAACAAGAGGACAAACTTCTGACTTGAGGACCGGAAGTACTTGGAGAGACTGGACCCCAGCAAAGCGTACCGCAGTTCTAGGAAGAACAGGGTCATAAAAATCGTACTGATTGGGGCGTCAATTACCAACAACGAGGCCAAGATAAATTGGGCCCCACCAGAGAACACCATAATCGAGATTAAAAAGGTAAGGACAAAGTTCATCCCCGCCGCGTGCAGCAAAATCCCACACGCGACCCCGATTGGCAGGTAACTCAAACACAGGGGCATCGAGATCCCCAAGACCTCCAGCCACCGCTGGTTCCCTGGATTGAATTGATGTGCTTTCTGTTGCAAGAAGATATTCCTCCAAATTATGTTGAAGTCGTCAGATTGCGGTAACCTTTTTACCGCTTACCTTCTATGGTAACATATTTAATTTTCGGTGAATATCTTCAAACACAATTCGCGGCGAACTTTGCTCACGCTTGCGCAGCAGCGGCCGTTTGGTGCAATGGCAAAATGACCGTAAAGGTCGTCACTTGCGGTGTGGACGTCACTTCAACTTCCCCGTGGTGCAAGTCCACGATACTTTTGACGATCGCCAAGCCCAGGCCGGTCCCGCCGGTATCCTTGGAACGAGAAGATTCAACCCGGTAAAACCGCTCAAATAAATGCCCCAAGGACGCGGCCGGAATCTGGGTCCCGTTATTGGCAACTTCGATCACTACTGACGCACCGACCTGGCGGGCGTCAATTTTGATGTAGCTGGCGCCGTTGCCGTACTTTAGGGCATTGGCGACCAGATTGCTAAAGACCCGACCCAATTTTTCGGGATCCGCATCCACCAAGAGCGGGGTCGGCTGCGTTGCCGAGCTAACCTCAATCCCCCGCTTTTGCCCTTCCAACTCAAAGCTGGCACTGACTTGTTCCAACAACTGGGAAAGATCCACGGTCATCATATTCACCGGCGCCCCGTGTTGTTGCACCTTAGTGTATTCAAACAGGTCATCCACCAGGGTTTTCATTTGTTTGGCCTTCTCGTAGGCAATATGGGAATATTTAACGATGTCTTCTTCCGAATGGTATTGCTTATCTTCAATCAACCGCAAGTAGCCGATAATGGAGGTCAACGGCGTGCGCAAGTCATGACTGACGTTGGTAATCAATTCATCCTTGGATTTTTCAATCTGGCGTTCATCATTCATCGACTGGACGGCACTGTCGACCAGGGCATTGACACTGGTGATCACGTGTTGCTCACTCCCCTTCAAGCGGAAAGGAATCCGGTGATCCAAGTGGCCTTGGGCAATGTAGTGCAGCTCGGCAATGATGTGATCCATTTGGTATTGATGGTACCTCCGCTTGAGCCGCCACCAGACAACCCAGCCATCTAACAGCACCAACAGGCCGATCACGATCCGCTGATAGGACCAAATCTGGGTATGGTAAGGCCCAAACCACAGTGACTGCTTAATGATAAAAATCCCACTGGCCAGCCCCGGATTCGACTGAATGACCCCCTGAATGATCCCAATTACCGCCACGTTAATCAAGATCAGGAGGGCCACCGTCACGACGCCTTCAAAAAAAAGCGCGCTTTTTTCGCGCCCCGTTAGTTTCAACATGGTCTTCCTTTCTGCTTAGGCTAGTGCGCCGCAACTTTATATCCAACGCCCCAAACGGTTTCAATCACCTTTTCGCCCCCGGTTGCCGCTTCGATCTTGTCCCGCAGGTGGCTCACGTGGACCATCACCGTCTTGGCTGATACGACGCTTTCTTGTTGCCAGACCCGTTCGAAAATATCATCCGCCGAAAAAACGCGGTTGGGATGACTGGCCAGCAAATACAAGATGCCAAATTCTAGAGCCGTCAGTTGGATCAAGTCCCCCTTTAAGGTCTTAACTTCGTGGGAATCCTTATTGATTTGCAGTGGCCCGACGTTTAACACGTCCGGCTGGTCGTTGGTGACCGTTCCTTCGCTCCGCCGCAACAACGACTTGACCCGCGCCATTACTTCGAGCGGATTAAACGGCTTGGTCACGTAGTCATCGGCCCCGGAAATCAGGCCTTGAATCTTATCCATATCCGCTGTCTTAGCCGATAAGATTAACACCGGAATGGCTGAGTCCTTGCGTAATTGCTTGATTACTTCCATCCCGTCCATCTCCGGCATCATCAAGTCCAAGATCACCAAGCCAATGTCGGGCGTCGTATTAAGCTTGGTCAAAGCTTCTTTGCCGTTGTAGGCTGCCACGGGTTCGTAGCCTTCATTTTTAACGTAGATTTCCAAAAGTTGCACAATTTCTTTGTCATCATCGACCACTAAAATCTTCATTTTTGGCCACCCCTTTACGAAAGTTCATATTTTTATTATACCCGCAATTCGGGGGAAAACGGTCCTTAGCCCGGAGCTTTAAACAAAACTAAAAAAGCACCCGCCCCAGCTGGTACTGGTTTGGGTGCAGTGTCTTGATCAATTTTTGATCGCAGGGGTGAAACGTCGTCCACTACGTTTCACCCCGAGCCCCCTGCAATCCGGCAGGTTATGGGCCCCACGAGAGTTTTACCGCTAGTGCGGGGTTGCCATTTGGGTGACAACCAAACCTCTCAGCTCATCGCAACGTTTAATTTAACATATTTTGGGCGCATGGTAAAGTTCTACGCCCGCAACTGGTACCAAATTCCCACCGCCAACAAGCCGGTCCCGCAAAAGAAACCCGCCTGCAACGTTTCACCTAAGACCAGCCAGCCGAGCAGTGCTCCGACCAGAAGATAATTTATTATCTGAGATGTTGTTACGCTGGCCCTATCTAGGTAAATTGTAGCTAGTAACTCATTTAGCGATGAGCTGATGGGTGAAGTCTACAAGCCCCCGAATTTTATTCAGAGGTAACTTGACAGAACGGTGCGTAAAACACTTTCTCCCCACCTTTCGCTTAAAATTATTCCGCCGTGCGATTTTCCATCGTTTGCGCTAATTGCGCGGCGACCCACTCTTGCAAGCCCTTCACCAAAGCAGCCGGACTGGCGGTCGCTAATTGTACCTCATCGGCCAACAAATCAATCCGCAGGCCGGACTTATTCAGCTCGTTGCCTTCCGCGACCATGTATAAGTTGACGCCGTAGGTGGGCTCGTTTTCCAACAGCTTGCCATCCAAGCGGGCGGCATCCTTAACCGGCACGTTGATCAGATTCATTTCTAAGCGAATGCTGACCGGCGTCCCCTTGCGCAAGCGCACGCTCCACTCGTACTGGCCTAAGTAACCACTGTTGAGCTGGTACAAAACAAAACTCAGCCCCCGCTTTAAAGTCGCAGGCTGTTGGACTTTGGCGCCCGTGGTGGCTTCCTGTTGACTTTGCAGATGGGTTTCTAGTTGTGCTAAATATTGATCCTTCGTTAACTTCATTTCAATCGTTCCTTTAATTTCCGCGCGGTATAATTCTTGCGTTGGATAATTCCGTACCAAACACCAGCCAAGCTAGCTAAAAAGCCGCCGATCGCTATCAATTGGATCGCCAGGCCCCCCGGGCTCAAGCGGTCAGTGACCTGGCTGAAACCGCCAAAATTGGCCAAGGCACACAGTAACATGCCGACAATCGTAACGTAGCCATCAAAGCGCCAGTCGGCCAGGGCCAAGCCAATAATGAGCCCCACCAAAACCACCATAAAGGCGATCCGTCCCCAGACGGTCCCACTGGTTAAACTCACCCCGACCTGGTGGTACATAAACAGCTCAACGATGATCGTAGCCAGCCCCGCCAGCGTCGCCGCACCGATCACCTTCAGCGTATTTTCATTTGTCTTCACTTTTCTCCGTCCTTTATTTTCGTTTTTTTCTCATTCTACTAGACTCACCGCCGAATGTACAATTTTGCTATAATAAAGGTAGCAAAACAGGGGAGGAAATTATTATGATCAGTAATTCCTACAAACGAATCTTAGTCCCAATTGACGGCTCTAAAGCGACCCCCAAGGTCATGGAAACCGCGATTCAAGTCGCCCGGTTAAATGATGCCCACCTTGATATTTTAAATGTCGCCCAGGTCAACCAACTGGCGGATGGTTACGCCGATATTCTCGCGTTAAGTGAAGACCAAACCTTTGATTTGGTTCAATTGGTCACGGCCCGTCTGCGCGATTTAAAGGAAGAAGCCTTACAAGCCGGCGTAAAGTCCGTGGACATTCACGTCCGCTTTGGTAATCCCAAGCAAGTCATTGCCAAAGACTTCCCCTTGGATCACCAGCCCGATTTAATCGTTATGGGACGGACCGGCTTGACCGCCTTGGAACGGGTCCTGGTCGGCTCGGTTACCGCCTATGTGCAACGCTTTGCTCCGTGCGATGTCTTAACCGTCCGCATTTAACGCAACAAAAAACAGTGACGTCCGAGCGTCACTGTTTTTTTGTTGCTTATTTAGCTTGATCATTGCCCCAGTGCTGGGCGATGAATTGGGCCCGGCCACCAGCTTCTTCTAAGGCGAAGCGAGCCGGATTCTTCTTATAAAAGTCCTGGTGATAATCTTCGGCCACATAAAACGGTTGGGCGTCTTCAATCTGGGTAACGATGGGATCATCACCAAACTCGCCGCTGGCCTGCAAGGCCGCCTTGGAAGCTTGGGCAATCCGCCGTTGCTCTTCGTCCTTCACAAAAATCACCGGCCGGTAATTATCCCCCCGGTCTTGAAATTGGCCGCTGGCATCGGTCGGGTCCGTTTGGTGCCAGTAAATTTCGACTAATTCCTGGTAGGAAACTTGGGCGGGATCAAAGGTAATCCGCACCGCTTCGGTATGGCCGGTCGTGCCGGTGCAAACTTCTTCGTAGGTCGGGTTGGGCACGTGACCGCCCGTATAACCAGATTCAACCTTTTCAATCCCGGGATAGGTATCGAAGGGTTGGACCATGCACCAAAAACAACCACCCGCAAAAATCGCCGTTTCTAAACTCATCTTGATAACCTGCCTTTCAAATTAGCATTGCTTAAAAAATTGTTACTCCCGCTAAAAACCCCTTAGTTGCGCCCAAACTTTGGCCACGCCGCCACTTGGTAGCCATGGTAAGTTTTTTCGATTGCTCGCTTGGTTGCCTCCGTTTGGTAGGCTTTGACAATCTTTTGGTAGACCGGGTTATCCTGGTCCTTTTCCCGCACCGCAATAATGTTAACGTACGGTTTGGTTGACTTGTTCACCGGCTCCAAGTAAATGGCCTGCTGCTTCGGATTCAACTTAGCGGCTTCCGCATAATTCCCGTTAATGATCGATGCATCGACCGATTTCAAAGCCCGCGCCGTCGTAGCCGGGTCGACTTCCTTAAACTTCAGGTGCTTAGGGTTGCTGGTAATGTCATTTAACGAGGGCTTGATCCCTGAGTCACCCTTCACCTTCAGGAGGCCCGCCGACTGTAGTAAGTTTAACCCCCGGCCGAGGGTCGTCGGTTCATTAGGAATCGCAATCGTCGCCCCATCAGGCAAGGCAGCCAAGGAGTGGTACTTCAATGAGTACAGGCCCAATGGGGAAATGACGGTATTGCCAATCGCCTTTAAGTGGGCGTTTTCCTTCTTGTTGTACGCCTCAAAGTAGTACCGCGTCAAGCACGAGTGCATGTCAATCTGGCCGTCCTTTAAGGCGACGTCTGGTTGAACATAGTCGTTAAAGGTCACGTATTCCAACTTAATACCTTGTTTGGCCAAGCGGTGCTTCACATTGTTCCAGACTGGTTCCGAATCAGTTCCCACTAAGCCCAGTTTGACCGTCGTCGTTTTCGGCGTTGTGACCTGGTGATAGCAATAAGCCCCGAGGCCCCCGAAGATGATGACCAAGGCAATGATTAAGGCCCATAATCGCCGTTGCCGTTTTTTCTTGCGCATTTAAGTTCCTCCTTAATCCCCAACGATGCCACCAAGCAAAAAAACGCCCCTAGAAATACTAATGTACTTCTAGGGACGCTGCCGCGTGTTACCACCCAATTTCAGCCCAACTTGGGCCCTCTTCCCCCTGCTCAAACTTACAGGGTGACCTGGTATCGGTAGTCACACCGGCTTGGGCTCACCACTTGCTCACCCGTACTTGATTGGTCGAGACCATCTTCACCCGGCCTCCTTGACTGACTTCCACCATCCGTCAGCTCGCTGCGCAACTCAACCGCGTTACTCATCTCTCATCGTTATCTCATTTAATTGTCTTAAATCTTACAAAAAGTTAGCGTTCTTGTCAAGCCTTTCTCATCTTTTTATCAGCGGCGTATGGATCCCGAAATTGGCATTATGGCCAAACTCTGGTTCCGTGACCAAACGCCGGACTAGATCGGCCACGCTGGCCAGCGAAACCTGGTGACTGCCAAAGGCTTCCCCGCGTTCGGTTAAGTCATAGGCCACGGGCCCCTGGGTCACCCACCCTGGCCGAATGATCGTGTAGACCACCCTAGCAGCTTCTATCAAATCGGCGGCGGTACGGTGGGGCGCAAGGGCCGGATTATGACTCAAGTTGGCGGTTGTTTCATCCGGAACTTCATCATAAATCCCCATCGCCGCAATAAAAATCACCCGCGTCACCCCGGCCTTTTGCATCGCCGACAAAATGGCTTGGACATAAGCGGGTAAATCACCCCGCAACGCTACGAAGACAAAGTCTTGGCCCGCCATGGCCTGACTTAATTGCGCCTCATCCAAGACGTCGCCCTTAACCAAAGTGACCCGGTCTTTTTCGACGACCCGCCACCGGTCAACGTGGCGCGCAAATAAGGTTAAGTGCGCGTTCGTCCGCCCCAAGAGCGTCTGCGTCACTACGCGTCCTAAGTTGCCCGTTGCCCCAATGATCAACCCTTTTTGCATTTCACCGCCTCCTAATCCGCTCAATAATTGCTTAGATTGTACTCATTTTTGCCTCAGCAGACAATGATTTTGATTGCAAAAAAGGGAATGGCGACATCCATCACCATTCCCTTTTTCATTTAATTTATGACGCGTTTGTCAGTAGTTATTACTTAAGACCCTTCCAAGTCCAGTCCTTAACTTCAGGCATGTCATCGCCGTAAGTCCGGATGTAGTGGTTGTGCTTAGCCACCATGTCATCCATCTTTTGGGCGAAGGCCGCACCCTTTTGTTCGTAACCAGCCACGCTCAAGATTGCATCCTTAGCCAGGTGGTAACGGTCAAGTTCGTTCAATACCCGCATGTCGAATGGAGTCGTGATGTCCCCGTTTTCGATGTAGCTGTGGATGTGAACGTTGCGGTTGTGACGTGGGAAGAAGAGGCTTTGAACCATGTCACGGAAGCCGTGCCATGCAAAGACAACTGGCTTGTCAGCCGTGAAGTAACGGTCGAAGTCAGCGTCAGACATCCCTTCAGGATTCTTGTCTAACGTCATCAACTTCATTACGTCAACCACGTTGATTACCCGGATCTTCAGTTCTGGGAAGGCGTCGTGCAGCAGTTCAACTGCAGCGAAGACTTCTTCAGTAGGTTCCGTACCAGAAGCAGCAAAGACAACATCTGGTTCTTCACCTTGGTCCGTAGATGCCCAGTCAACGTAGCCCAGCCCGTTAGCAACCAATTCAGTAGCTTCGTCAATGGAGAACCATTGTTGACGTGGGTGCTTGGAAGTAACCAGCACGTTGATCTTTTCCTTTTCACGGAAGATCTTGTCAGATACGGCCAACAGGGTGTTGGTGTCAGCTGGCAAGTATTCACCGATCATGTCTGGACGTTCCTTTTCGTAAAGGTGCGTCAACAGACCTGGATCTTGGTGCGTGTAACCGTTGTGGTCTTGTTGGAAGACCGTGGAAGTATCAACGAACGTCAAGGCTGGGTAATCGTTACGCCAGTATTGTTCCTTAGCCTTGCGCATCCACTTCATGTGTTGCGTCAGCATGGAGTCAACTACCCGACCGAAGGATTCGTAAGTAGCAAAGTAACCGTGACGACCAGTCAGGGTGTAACCTTCCAAGAACCCTTCTGCTTGGTGTTCAGACAATTGTGAGTCGATGATCCGACCGTTTACGGCGAGGTCTTCGTCGTTTGGTTCGTGAACATCGGCCGTCCAAGTCCGCTTGGAACCATCCAAGGCAGCGTAAAGCCGGTTGGACTTGGATTCGTCAGGACCGAACCCACGGAAGTTGTTCGGGTTCAATTCCATCATCTTAGCGATGTACTTACCCCATTCGATCATGTCTTGGTGCATGTTCCCATCGCGTACTTCAACGGCGAAGTCACGGTAGTTTGGCATGCGCAGGGCCTTTTGGTTTGCCCCACCGTTGGTTTCAGGGTTGATAGCCATCCGCAATTCAGCAGCCGGCACGTTAGCCCGTACGGCGTCAACTGGGTAACCAGTTTCGTCGAAGAGTTCTTCTGGCTTGTAGGACTTCATCCAGTCAACCAACATGTCCTTGTGTTCCATTGCGTCTTGGGCAACCGGAATTGGAATTTGGTGAGCACGGAAGGAGTTTTCGATTGGGTTGCCATCCAAGTCCTTGGTTGGGCCAGTCCAACCCTTCGGTACCCGGAAGATGATAACTGGCCATTGAGCCATTGAACCATCGTTGTCTTCACGAGCCTTCTTTTGGATTGCTTGGATTTCTTCGATCGCTTCGTCCATGACCTTAGCCATTTCCGCGTGAACTTCCATGTGGTCCTTCAATGCGTCGAAGTCGCCGCCCTTGTATGCAGATACAAAGTATGGCTTCCAGCCTAACCCTTCGAAGTACTTCGTAACTTCTTCGTCGCTCATCCGGGCGATCATCGTTGGGTTAGAAATCTTGAACCCGTTAACTTGCAGGATTGGCAATACCGCCCCGTCAGTAACTGGGTTGATGAACCGGTTAGAGAACCATGAAGCAGCCAGTGGGCCAGTTTCGAATTCCCCGTCCCCGATTTCAACAGCAGCGATTTGGTCTGGGTTGTCTAAGATCGCACCCACCCCGTGTGAGAGGGCGTAACCCAGTTCCCCACCTTCGTGCAGTGAACCTGGCGTTTCAGGTGCCGCGTGAGAAGCAGTCCCACCTGGGAAGGAGAAGTGCTTGAACAGCTTAGCCATCCCAGCTTCGTCTTGGGTAATTTCTGGGTAGATTTCCGTGTAGGAACCGTCAAGGTATGAGTTGTTAACCATCACTTGACCACCGTGACCGGAACCTTCGATGTAGAACATCTTAACGCCGTACTTCTTGATAACCCGGTTCAAGTGAGCGTAGATGAAGTTTTGTGGAACAATCGTCCCCCAGTGACCAATTGGCTTTGGCTTAACGTCTTCTGCCTTTAAGTCCCGACGCAACAGTGGGTTGTTCATCAGGAACAGCGTACCTACTGAAAGGTAGTTAGCAGCACGCCAGTAAGCATCAACATTTTCCAAGTATGCCTTGGAATCGTAATCTACTGCCATTAAATTTACACTCCTTTTTAAGTAAAGAAATAACTACGTGTTTGACTTAATATAACGCATCGTAAATCGGAATCAATTTACGATTATCATGATAAAGCATTTTGCGAAAAAGTCAACCTTTTTGAAAATTGATACGGTCCAATTTGGTTAACGCTTAGCAAATTACTGGTAAATCAAGCTTTATCCTCCCTACCAATTATTGATTTTACCCAAAGAAAACGTTTTCTAAAAATGATCTGCTCAGAATTTTTGCAAAATTTAATTTTGCGCCCACCAAAAAGAGCGGCCCCGACCAGACCGCTCATTCTCATCCGAAACTTAATTAAAGACCAATTCATCCCGGCTCGTGGCCTGCGAGGCCCGGGTCGAAAAACCAGCAATGATACACGAGATCGTGACCAAGGTCGGGAAGACGGCAAAGGGAATGTAGGCCAGGGTGGAGACCTGCAAGGTCGTGGCAATAAAGACCCCCGACACACTCCACGGTACGATCGCATTAACGGCCGCCCCCGCGTCGTTTAGAATCCGGGTCATGCACTGGCGCGGCAAGTGGTGATGATCAAAGGATTCCTTAAACGATTCCCCGGGTAAGATAATCGCCAGGTAGTGTTCACCCACCAGCAGGTTGACCCCAATTGCCGTCAAGGCCGTGGCCACCGTTAAGCCGCCAGCCCCCTTGACGATTTGTTCCACCTTTTCAATAATGACCCGGATGATCTTAAATTCAATCAGCAGGCCGCCCAAGGTCAAGGCAAAGATAATCAAGGCCTCCGACGTCAGCATACTGCTGATGCCCCCCTTCGACAGCAAAGCATTAATGACCTTGTTGGGGGTGTGAGCCACGTAGCCATTCATAATCAAGGCGCTGATTTGATTGATCGTCAGCGTAGGGTGGTGCAACCAGCCCAAGGCGGTAGCAAACAAAGCCCCCAACCCCAACGACGGCAAGGCCGGGACCTTGAAAAAGGCCAAGCCGACTAATAACAAGACCGGCAGCAGGGTCACCGGCGAAATCCAAAAGCCGGCTTTTAATCCCGCCATCATCTTTTCAATCGCCGCCAAACTGGCCGACCGCGCATTCAATCCCATAACCGTAAAGAAGACCAGCGATAAAAACCACGCTGGCAAGTCCGTCCACAGCAGGGCTTTAATGTGCTTGTAGATGTCAATTTGGCCCGTAGAAGCCGCCAGATTTGTGGTACTGGACAAGGGCGAAATATTGGCCCCACAAAAGGCCCCCGAGACAATCGCCCCGGCCGTCAGTCCGGGATTGATATGCAAAGTTGCCCCAATTCCGATGAAGGCAATGCCCATCGTGGAGACACTGGTAAACGAGCTCCCGCAGGCAATTGCCACCAGGGTACAAACCAGAAAGACCGTGGGTAAAAAGAACTTGACCGAGATCAATTGAAAGCCAACGTACATGATGGTCGGAATCGTTCCCGAAAAAATCCAGGTCGCAATCAAGACCCCAATCGTTAGGAAAATTACCAGCGGATCGACCCCGGCCCGCAGCCCCGTCCGGACCCCGGCCATAATCGTATTCCAACTAAAGCCCCGCAAGCGACCGTAAACCATTAACAACACAAAGGCGATCAATAATGGCGCTTGGGGTTCTTGGTGTTCGATGATGATTAAAAAGCCCAACAAGCCTAAAATTCCTGCCAAGACCAGTAAACTTTCCCATAAGCTAAAGACCGGTTCCGACCGGCGAATTGATTTTTTCATTTTTTATCTCCTCTTTGGTAACGTGCGTGATCAAACTTTGCCCCGCGGCAGAATAAGGATCCGTCCCACAATAACCAAAGCGACCGTACCAATTTAACCGCATTTTTCTTCCCCCTCAAAACAAAAAGCCCGCGCCTGATAATTCAGACGCGGGACGAAATGATTCCGTGGTACCACCCAGCTTCATGCGTGTATGCACCTCTTGGCCGTATCGGAGGCCAGCGTGATTCATTTTGGGTTTGGAGTGTAATTCGCAACCACGCTGTGGGTCAGCTTCCAGCTTTGCTGACTCTCTGGGCCAGGGAACGCGCTTGCTACTGGGGTTCCAGTGAATCATTAGAAAGGTTTAATCAAGTTGTGGTTATTAAACCATGATTCCCGCTCTTCGTCAACTGTTTAATTAGAAATTTTTAATTTTATGTTTTGCAACCCCTGCCCCAACCTAACTAGGCAACTCCGCCGGCCAAGCACCGTTAACATCCCCCGTACTTTCTGCTATCATTAAAGAAAATTGAGAAAAGAAGGGATACCTGATGAAACAAATCCACGTTGCGGCCGCGGTGATCGTCAATCACGACCAAATCTTAGCCGGTCAACGCGCCAGCGGCCGCCTTGGCGAAGGGGCGTGGGAACTCCCCGGCGGCAAAATTCATTCCGGTGAAGATCCCCGGGAAACCTTACAACGCGAAATTAAAGAGGAACTCGGGGTCGCGGCCGTAATTGGCGAACGGGTCCTGCCCACCATTGTCCACCCCTACCCGTGGGGGGAAGTCCACCTGCAAGTCTTCTACGCCCGCTTGCGGCAAACCACTTTAACGCCCAACGCGCACGACCAATTCAAGTGGGGGACACCCCAAGCGTTGGCCGATTTGGCTTGGTTGCCGGCAGCGCGTCCCGTGTTGGCCGCGTTGGCCAAGGTTGACCTCAGCCAATTAACCATCGATGACCCCGCGCAATTGTACACCCACACCGTCGAATACTACGAGACCGATCGGATGGGGATTACCCACCACTCTAATTACGTCCGGTGGATGGAAGCAGCTCGCACCCGCTTTTTGGCTGCCATCGGTTGGGACTACCGCCAATTTGAAGCGCGGGGCATCATTTCGCCCGTCGTGGCGGTCAACTGCCGCTATAAACACCCCACCACGTTTGGGGATCAAGTTGATATTCGGCTCCAAGTCAAACAACTGGACCGGATTCGTTTGACCCTCAGTTACCAGATGACCTGTCAGGGGCAAATTGTCTGCCTGGGCGAATCGGAACATTGCTTCACGAAAGATCAACAACTGTTGCGGCTTGATCGCGATTTAACTGATTTCGCGGCCGCCCTGCGCCAGTATCAAGCCTAACCAGTCAGAAAACGTGGTACAATATTCATAGCTTCTGCCGCCATTGTTCGGCAAATTAACAACAAAGTGAGGAACGATCATGAAATTATCCCACCGGGTCTTAAACATTACCCCGCCCGCAACCCTGGCGCTGTCCGCTAAGGCCAAAGAAATGCAAGCCGCGGGTATTGACGTCTTGAACTTAACGATCGGGGAACCCGACTTTAATACCCCGACCCATATCCGCCAGGCCACCATCAAAGCGATCGAAGCTGGCCAGGCTGATTCTTACACGGCCGCCACGGGGATCTTACCGTTGCGCCAAGCCGTCGCCGAATTCACCAACCATCAGCACCACACGGCTTTCACTGCTGCCAACGTGGTGGTAACCACCGGTGGTAAGTTCGCCCTTTACGCGCTCAGCCAAGCCCTCTTAGAAGCCGGCGATGAAGCCTTAATTCCCGTCCCCGGCTGGGTCAGTTACAGTGAACAAGTTAAGTTAGCCGGCGGCCAGCCCGTCTTGGTGCCGCCCGCTTCGGGCCAGCTAAAGGTCACCCCCGCCGAATTAGATGCCGCTTGGACCCCCAAGAGCAAGGTCTTAATCTTAAATTCCCCGACCAATCCAACCGGCGAAGTTTACACCAAGGCCGAACTGCAAGCCATCGGGGATTGGGCCGTGGCTAAAGACTTGCTGATCATCGCTGACGATATGTATGGAGCGCTGGTTTACAACGGCACCCCATTTACGTCCCTCTTAGACTTAAGCCCAGCGATTCAGGCGCACACCATCCTGGTCAGTGGCCTGTCGAAGGCCTACGCGATGACTGGTTGGCGCGTTGGCTATGTCGTCGCCAGCGAAGAGCTGATCAAGCCGCTGGCCGCCTTCATTGGTCAGGCCACATCCAACTTAACAGCCGCCAGCCAGTATGCTGCGTTAGCCGCCTTAACTGGCGATCAAGCCTGTGTGGAAGAAATGCGGGTCACCTACGAAGAGCGGCTCAATACCATCCAACCCCTGGTCGAAGCCATCCCGGGCTTCCACTTGGAAAGCCAACCGGCCGGTGCCTTTTACCTCTTCCCGAACGTCGCTGAGGCCGTGGCGGCGACTGGCTTTGCCACAACTGATGCCTTCGTCGCCGCCCTGTTGACCGAAGCTCACGTCGCCCTCGTTCCCGGGAGCGCCTTTGGCATGGATGGTCACGTTCGCTTAAGCTACGGGACCGACCTGGCCACTTTAAAGGAAGCGATCCGGCGGCTTCACGAATTTGTCATCAGTCACCAATAATTTTCCGGAACTAACAGAACGCCCCTGCCCGCGCTGGCTATTACGCCGGCGAAGGCAGGGGCGAATTTTATGCGTTGGCAAAGTTGGTAATCAACGTCTTGTAGGCCTCAATCACCGCCAAATACGATGAGATCGTCGTCCACTCGTTGACCTGGTGGGAGCACTCCCACGCATCTGGCCCGAGGACTACCACCGGTAAGTCTGGGTTTACCTTGGCAAAGACGCTGGCGTCCGTGGCACCATTGATCGTTTCCAGCGTCGGCACCGGGCGCCCCGGCAAGGTGGCAAAGGCCTGCTTGGCCGCCGTCAAGGCTAACTGGGCAAAGGCCCCCGTCGGCGCTGAAGCCACCGGGTAGAAATCGTGGAGCACTTCAAGCTCCAAACTGATCCCTGGTGTTGCCGCATCCAATTGCGCTGCTAAACGTTGCAAGCGTTCAATCACCACCTGATTGGGCACCGCCTTGGTCGGGCGCACGTTGCCCAATAACTCAGCGGTCGCGGGAATCGAATTCACCTGCTCGCCCCCCTTGATGACCGTCACGCTGTGCTTAACTGGGCCGAGTAAGGGATCAACCGCGGCCTCATCAAAGAGGTGTTGTTCCTTGGCAAAGAAGCTGACCAACGGGGCCAGGGCATTGATGCCCCGTTCCGGCGTCGAGGAGTGGGCCGCCTTCCCCTGGCTGGTCAAGCGGTAATTGATACTCCCAGCGTGGGCATAGACAACGTTGCCACTGGTCCCTTCCCCCACCAGCAAGGCCGCCAAATCGGTCGCTTGTCCTTGCGCCGCTAAGCGGTTGGCTCCGGGGGTCCCAAACTCCTCGCCGGCCGTCGCTAAAAAGCGGACACGGCCTGGAAAGGCGCCGGCTTGGGCTAATTCAATCAGCGCGATCGCTTGCGCCGCCAAGCCACTCTTCATATCAGCCGCGCCCCGGGCGTACACTTTATCGCCAATGACCGTCGCCCCAAAGGGCGGGTGGTGCCAAGCAGCTTCATCACCGACCGCCACGGTATCCATGTGTCCGGTTACCCCCAGCACCCGGTCGCCACTGCCGACTTCCAAAATCAAGTTCGCCCGTTGGTTGCCAAATTCATCCACCTTGGCCGTAAGCCCGTATTGGGCAAATAAGGCCTGTAAGTAGCGGGCAACCGCGACTTCATTGCCATTCACGGAATTGATCTGCAAGAGCTCCCTTAAAATTTGCAGTTTGGTAGTTTTATCCATCCTAAACGCCCCTTCCCAATATGCAGAAAGGAGGCGGCGTGCAGCTTGTGCACCCCAGCCCCTTTAAAATCGTCAAGCATTAGCCCTTAACGGACTTGGTGGTTCAACTTCTTGGCCAGCCAGTCCCCGACTAATTGCACAATCAGGACCAAGATCAGCACCAAGAAAGTTGCCACGACCGTCACATCATTGTTAAACCGGTTGTAACCATAGGCAATGGCGGTGTTCCCCAAGCCACCAGCGCCGATTGCACCGGCCATTGCCGTTAAACCAATCAGGCTGATCAAGGTCACCGTGGAGACCCGGACCAATTCGGAACGGGCTTCACTCAGGTAAACATCAAAGATGATATCCCAGTTGGTCGAACCCAAGGCTTGGGCGGCTTCAACCTTCCCGCGGTCGACACTTTCCAGTGCTACTTCGACCTGACGGGCAAAGAAGGGAAAGACCCCCAATGACAGGGGCACTAACGCCGCCGTAGTCCCAATCTGCGTCCCGACCACCAACTGGGTAAAGGGCGCGATGAAGGCCAAGAGGATAATGAAGGGAATTGCCCGGAAGAAGGAAACAATCTTGTCACACAGGTTAAACCAGGCCCTGTTGGCTAGGATCCCACCGTCCTTGGTTAGCACCAGGGCCAACCCGAAAACCAACCCCAACAGCCCCCCGATTACGGCTGGCCAAAAGGTCATGAAGATGGTTTGAAAAAGTGCCGTCCCCCAGCCACTGTCACCGGTCCAGCCTAAGTTGGCCACGTTCGGCAGGTACTTTGAAATCAATTCACTCATGCTAAGATCCCCCCATCAACTTTGGTTACTTCGACCTGGTAGCTCTTCAACAGGCTTTCCACTTGGGCTTGTTGCTGCTCGTCTCCCGTGACCAGGATGAACATGGTCCCAACTGGTTCGTCACCCAAGACTTCAATGTTTCCGTAAAGCATGGAAACATCAACGCCCACTTGCTTGTAGAGCTCTAAGATCACCGACTTCGTCACCGTTTGAGCACTGAAAACGACTTGGTATAATTGTTCATTCTCACCTAGCGACCCTAGGTTAAAGGCCTTTAAGGTTTCGGCCGCGGCCAACGAACCCCCAACAAACTGCCGGGTTAATTCCGCCTTCGGCCGCAGGTAAACATCACGCAGTTTGCCTTGTTCAACGACTTGACCGTGCTGCATAACCGCAATTTTATTCGCAATCTTTTTGACCGCGTCCATTTCGTGGGTAATCAAAACAATCGTTAAGCCCAGTTCCTTGTTCAAACGCTTTAACAAGTCCAGAATCTGGTTGGTATTTTGGGGATCCAGCGCGGAGGTCGCTTCATCGGAGATCAAGATTTCTGGATCATTGGCCAATGCCCGGGCGATCGCCACCCGTTGTTGTTCCCCACCGGAGAGTTGGACCGGATAGTTTTCGGCCTTGGCTTTCAACCCGACGAGATCCAATAATTCATAGCATTTGGCTTCAATCGCATCGTCATCCAAATCACTGTGCTTGAGCGCAAAGGCCACGTTGTCAATCACCGTTGCTTCATTTAACAGGTTGAAGTGTTGGAAGATCATCCCGATATTTCGGCGCTTTTCCTGAAGTTCTTTACTGGTCACTTGGGCCTGCCCGTCTTTAAAGAGGGTCGTCCCCGCGACTTCAATCGTCCCAGCGGTGGGCAACTGCAAGAGGTTGATGGTCCGCACCAAAGTGGATTTCCCCGCCCCGGAATAACCAACGACCCCATAGACATCGCCCTTTTCGACTTTGATGGTCACGTCGGAGACCGCGTGAAGATCGCCAAAGGTTACTGAGACGTGATCCAAATCAATGATGTATGCCATAAACGTTCCTCCCTTGCCATGTTGCGTCCTACTTGAGGTTCAAATCCCAAGCCGTAATTTCTTTGTCACCGTAGTACTTGTGGATCAATTGCTTAACTTCCTTGGTTTGGTAAGCCTTCACTACGGCCTTGTAAGCATCCTTGTTCTTGTCCTTCTTGTTAGCAACAATCACGTTGATCCATTGCTTGGAATCCTTGTTCACCGGTTCCGTGTAAAGAATGTCCTTATCTGGCAACTTCGCAGCTTGCGCGTAGTTCGTGTTCACCACGGCCGCATCCACGTCAGATAATGCCCGGGCAGTTTGTTCAGCCCCTAATTCCTTGATCTTCAAGTTGTGGGGGTTGGACTTGATGTCCGCCACCGTGGCCAAAGTACCAGCCTGCTTCTTCAGCGTGATCAAGCCCGCGTTCTTCAACACGAACAGGGCCCGGCTTTCGTTGGAAGCATCGTTTGGCACGGCAATCGTCGCCCCATTTGGCAATTGCTTTAAGCTGGTGTACTTTTGCGAGTACAGGTGAATTGGCGTAATGAACGTCTTGCCAATTGGGGTCAAGCTGCCCTTGTTAGCCTTGTTCCAAGCGTCCAAGAAGGCATAGTGTTGGAAGGCGTTCAAGTCAACGTCCCCGTTGGCTAAGGCCTTGTTGGGTTGGGTGTAGTCAGTAAAGCTCTTTAGCTTTACCGTGACCCCATACTTATCCTTCGCGGTCTTGGCAACTTGTTCCCAAATCTTTTGTTCCGCGTTGGTTTGGGTCATTACCCCCACGGTAACGGTTTGGGCCTTTTGCTTTTGGGAGTGGGCAAAGCTAAAGATCCCACCCACGACCACAACGACGGCTACGATCAGCCAAATAATCAAGTTTCTTTGTTTACGCTTCTTCATGTTTCACAACTCCCTTTCTTAAAACCACGCCCACTTAGTCGGCAGCCTGCTGCTGGCAGGAAAAACAAAAAATCGCCCCTGACCGAAGTTTGCTTCGATCAAGGACGATTGCTCGTGTTACCACCTTTGATTCATTTCACCCTCACAGGTGAAATCTTGCCGAGTTACTCAAAATTGAATAACCCTGCATTGGTAACGGGTGCAAACCCGTCACTGACTAATGAATCGCCAGTGCCATTCCAAGCCCATCTTCACCAATCTAAGCCAACTTCTTTCCACCAACCAGAAGCTCTCTTGGTAGCCGCCATCAGTTACTCTGCTTTTCTAAATGTTTGTTTCGCTCATTTGATTGTCAGAATCATATCATTGTTTTCTAATCTTCGTCAACCCTTTTGCCTGATTTTTTTACAAACTTCTCAGAATGATCTTTTCCGGGGGCAGCATCGCGTAACCCCACCCAAATGTGTTAAAATTAATAAGTTAACTCAAATCATAAGGAGGCTCGCCAGTGCAAAACCCATTTGGCAATCAAAATGACAACCAGGATTTCTTAAGAAACGTCCCCGTCCCACCGAACTACGCCAAAGTGATCAACGACGCTGGTGACATTCGGATCGCCAAGGTCGGGATTTCGTGGACCACCTTCTGGTTTGGCCCCCTGCCCGCTGTTTTCCGAGGGGACTGGTATAACTTTGCGCTAATGTTGGTTTGGGACGCGATTTACGTCCTATTTGCCCTGACCTTCCATTTCAGCGCTTTGTTGACCTTCCCATGGCCAGCCGTGGTCTTTACCTTTTTCTATAATATGATGTACTTCCGCCACCTGTTCACCAAGGGTTACCGGCCAATGGACCAACGCTCCAAAACCCTGTTGGTCCAAAGCAAGTACTTAAAAGAAAAGTAAGTTCGACCGCAACTGCCCTCGGGTGTTGCGGCCTTTTTCATTAAAGCGAGGTATTTTCTGTCATGCAAGTCTTAGGAATTTTTGCGGGAACTGATCCAAGCGGGGTGACCGCCCAAATGTTACAAACGGTGCTGGCCGGGGTCAAGGCCCCCCACACCACCGTCACGGTCAACTTAAATGAGTATAATCTGCACATGGCAGCCCCGCGCCACCCGAATCGCGACCTGGGCCAGCTCACCCAATTATTGATCCAAAGTGACGTTTGGGTGATCGCCACCCCGACCTACTGGGGACACGAAAGCGGCTTATTAACGCAATTCTTCGATGCCTTGCGCGCCCACTTAATCCGGGTCGACCAAGCCGGCGGCATGCACCCGGGGCGCTTTAAAAATAAGCACTACGTGACCTTGACCAACTGCTACCAGGGGAAGTGGACCAACCTCTTTAGCCCGGTCACCGACGCCACGTTCCAAAGTGTTGATCAAGTCCTGGGGACGGCCGGCCTGATCAAACTGGGGGAAGCCGTCCAGACTGGGACTTGGCCGACGCCGACTTTGGCACCGGAGAAAGTGGCGACCTTACAAAAACTGAGTCAAAAAATCAACCGCAGCCAACGAAAGGATGATCAAACCATGAAACGCTACTTGCAACTCTTCGTCGTGGTCGCTTTAATGACCCTGATCACCATGGGCCTCCAACAGTTACTGCCCCACGGTGGCTTTTGGTGGACCTATGGCTCCTTTGTCATCATCTTCTTCGCCCTTTTAGCCACGATTTTGCACCTGATGACCGTGAAATTGCACGCTAGAAAATAGCAGCGGCTAGTGAGTCCTCGCTCGGATTCACTAGCCGTCGTTATTTTAAGCACTAATTTGAGGTTGATTGTCAGCGGGGCTATTTGTGACTTTGTGCCCCCTTGTTTACATAGTGCAGCGAACCGATCGCCCCTTTGATTTGGTAATGGCCATTATGATAGACAATCTTCGTTACTGAGGCATTCTTCAACGGTGCCCCTTGGTACTTGTTGCCGGGCAGGGTCGACAAGTACTCATTAATCGACATCCCCGAGCTGACCACTAACACCTTATCATTATTCTTGCTGTTTTTGACAATCGTGGCCATTTCACTTTGCATCCGCTTTTGCACTTGGTGGGCACTTTCCGCCCGGTCGGCCTGGGCTAACTTCGTGTTCGGTTCGTTGCTTTGATCGAGCTTATAGTAAGCATCTTGCAGCTTGTTCCAATAATCCTTGCCGGTTTGCTTTTGGAATTCATCGCCGCTTTGGTAGCCGTAAACCCCGGCAATCTTCGCGTTGTCAGCCGCAATGCTGTCGCCCTCAAAACTGCCGTAGCCGCCTTCCCGCAGCTTATTAGTCGTCGTCAGCTTCACGTTGTCGTTGCCCGACTTGTCCAGAACTGCCCGGGCGGTCCGTTCCTGGCGGGTCAAGGTGCCACTGTAGGCATGATCAAATTTGATCCCCTTCAGCCCGTAACCCAAATCATTGGCCACCGTAATCCCATTCTTGGTCAACGGGAAGTCACTCCAACCTTGCACCCGGCCCATGACGTTCCCGGTCGTTTCCCCGTGGCGCGTTAAGTAAATCGTCACGGTCTTGTCAGGCGCGGCGGTCGCTTGGGGTTGGTGCAAGGCAGTCAGGCCGAGGGCGGCACTGGTCATTACCGCTACGACCGCTAAACTTAATTTTTTGAATAAATGCATTGGTTTCAAACTCCTTTACAATTTTTTCAAACAATCAACCCTAAGTATTGTAACCGCTGCCATAAAAATTATCAAATTAACTAATTTTTAATTAGCACAAAAAGACCGCCGTTGCCTTAGCAACAGCGGTCCCTGCAATTATTCACCCTGCCGACGGAAAGCCATCAGCTCATGGGTTAAGCCCTTGGTTTGGGCATAAACTTGGTGATAAATTTGGTAGAGTTCGTTATAACGCGCCACGTTCGCCGGTTGGGGTTGGTAGGTCTGGCCAAAGTGCACGAAGGCTTGCGCACAAGCTTGCAAGCTGTCAAACCACCCCAGGCCGACCGCTGCAATCATCGCGGCGCCCAAGCCCGGCCCTTGTTCGTTGGTCAGGGCCACGACCTTTTTATTAAAGATATCCGCCTGCATTTGCAGCCAAAAATCACTCTTGGCGCCCCCACCGATCGCCACGACCGTATCAAATTCTTGCCCGTTTTGATCATAGATATTTAAAATATCGCGGAAACTAAAGGTGATCCCTTCCATCACGGCCCGGGTAAAGTCAGCCTTGGTTTGCATACTGTCAACACCGATAAAGCTCCCGCGAATATCCGCATCGGCATACGGAGTCCGTTCCCCCACCACGTACGGAGTAAAGAGCAGCCCGTTGGCACCTAATGGCCGTTGGCTGGCTTTTTCCACCATGGCGCTAAAGGCTTCCTCACTGGCAAACTGGTGCTTAAACCAGTTCAGGGAGTGGCCCGCCGCCAGGGTGACCCCCATCGAGTAGTAGGTGTCTGGAATCGCGTGGCATTCGTATTGAATTTGGCCGTGGTAGTTGACGTCGGCCCGTTCTTCATACTTTAAAACCACCCCGGACGTCCCGATCGAAGACATGACCATGTTCGGTTGCAAAATACCAGCGCCGACCGCCCCACAAGCGTTGTCGCCCCCACCGGCAAAGACCTTCGTCGCCGTACTCAAGCCCGAGAAGGTCGCATAAGCAGGAGAAATTGTGCCGGTTTGGTCAATCGACTTGAGCAGTGGCGGGCACATGCTCATTGGAATGCCAAAGGTATCGGCAATTTCTTGGCTCCATTGTCCCGCCTGGATGTCTAGCAGCACCGTCCCGGTCGCGTCGGAGTAGTCCATCCCCAGTTCGCCGGTCATGCAGAAGCGGACGTAATCCTTGGGCAGCAAGAAGGTCTTGGCTTGGGCCCAAATTTCCGGTTCATTTTCCTTGACCCACAGCAATTTTGGCAGGGTGAACCCTTCCAAGGGGCGGTTCCCCGTCAGTTCGACAAAGCGGTCGCCCATTTGCGCGGTAATTTCTTCACATTGCTTGGTTGTCCGGGTGTCGTTCCACAAAATCGCGGGCCGCAGGACCTGGTTGTTTTCATCCAACAAAACCAAGCCGTGCATTTGGCCGGAAAACGAGATCCCCGCTAAATCTTCCTTGGCCAAGCCGTCCTTTAAAATCAACCGGTCTAACGCGATCGTCGTCGCATAGAGCCAGTCTTGCGGATTTTGTTCACTATAGCCCGGTTGGGGTTGGCTCAGCGGATAATCATAACTTTGTTGGGCCACGACCTGCCCCGCCTTGTCCATAGCTGATACCTTGACGGCGCTGGTTCCCAGGTCGACCCCGATGACGTACTTACTCATTTTGCTTCCTCCAAAATCATTTTGCCTACTGGGCAAGAAAAAAGGATCCGCACCCAATTATGCGGTGATGCGAATCCAAATTCCATGTATTTTGCAATTTATTCCCTGGCGGCCCAGGCCTTGGCTGGACCGCCAATTTGTCTATGCCAGATTTCCATCACGAATCTGTCGCTTGAGACCATTCCCACCGTCTCAAGTCATTAGCCTTTGTTTCCAGTTTTGCGAACGTTGAAAATTATGCGTGTGATTAGATTAAGTGTGTGATTGATGATTAACTACGACTTAGACAACACCAGTTGGCTTACTTGGCCAACGTTTGGACAATGTAGTGGTTCAACGTGTCCTTGATTTGTTCTAAGTGATCAGATTGGGTTGCGGCCCGCAGTTCACTTTGTGGTACATCAAGCAACTTGGCTTCCAAGCTCTTGAAGTCTTCCTTGCCGGCTTCGATGTCCTTGCCCAGACCTTCGTCCCAAGAAGCGTAGCGCGTCTTGACAACGTCGTCTAAGTAGCCATCTTCCTTCAGCGCCGCAGCTACCCGCAGCCCAGCAGCAAAGGTGTCCATCCCCACGATGTGACCGTAGAAGAGGTCTTCGGCCGTCCAAGAAGTCCGACGTGGCTTGGAGTCAAAGTTCAGCCCCCCGCGTGGGCCAATTGAACCCGCTTGGACAACTTCCCACATTGCCGCCGTCGTTTCGTAGAGGTTGGATGGGTATTCGTCGATATCCCAACCAATCAGCTTGTCCCCTTGGTTTGCGTCCAAGGAACCCAGCATGTTGGCTTCGCGCGCCACGCGGATTTCGTGTTGGTAAGTGTGGCCCGCCAGGTTGGCGTGGTTGCCTTCCAAGTTCAGCTTGAAGTCCTTGTCCAAGCCAAATTCGCGCATGAAGTTCAAGGTCGTGGCCGCATCAAAGTCGTATTGGTGCGTCGTTGGTTCCTTTGGCTTTGGTTCCAACAGCATTTGAGCGTCAAAGCCAATTTCGTTTGCGTAATCCTTGGCCAAGTGGAAGAGCTTGGCAATGTGTTCTTGTTCACGCTTCATGTCCGTGTTCCAAAGGGATTCGTACCCTTCACGACCACCCCAGAAGACGTAATTTTCTGCGCCAACGCGCTTCCCGACTTCCAGGCTGTGCTTTAATTGCGCTGCGGCATAAGCGTAAATCTTTGCCGATGGTGCCGTGCCCGCCCCGGATAAGAAACGTGGGTTAGTGAAGAGGTTGGACGTGTTCCAAAGCACCTTCATCCCCGTTGACTTTTGGTATTCAACGATCTTGTCGATGACCTTGTCTAAGTTGGCGTTGGTTTCACGCAAGGTGTTGCCTTCTGGGGCCAAGTCACGGTCGTGGAAAGCAAAGTAGTCAACGCCCAACTTGTTGTAGAATTCAAAGGCGTAGTCGACCTTGGCCAAGGCATTGTCCATTGGGTCCGTGTACTTGTCGTATGGCCGCGTGGCCGTGCCGTCCCCAAATGGGTCCACCAGTCGTTGGTCAAAAGTGTGCCAGTAGGCAACGGAGAACCGCAGCCAGTCCTTCATCTTCTTGCCCAGAATTTCTTCTTCTGGGTTGTAGTATTGGAACGCTAATCCCGACTTCTTACCATGTTGTGGTCCAACGTATTGAACCTTGTCAATTCCTTGCCATAAATCACTCATGTGAATAGCCTCCTACGGAAAATCTTAAATAGTTTGTTTAGACAACTAACTTACGAGTCATATACTAGTCCCTTTAGCCAAATTTGTAAACCCTTTCCCGGAAATTTCTGGTCATTTTTTTCGGAGCCCCACTTGGCTAGCGAAAATTCCCGCCCCGCTTTTCCTCGCTATTAAATGAAAGTTTTAATTTCGATCGTTGAGCAGATTTAAGAAAGCGCTTTACCAAACCAACGAATTATGCTACACTTCTCACGTTGGTTGATTTACAAAACCAACTCATTTGACAGCTAACTTGGTTCTCTTTTTCAAATCATGCACGCCCTAACGATTCTGCAAAGCACGTTGGGGCCTTAAAAAAGGAGTTGTCACTAGTTATGAAGAAAGTTGCTCCTGGCTTTATTTACTTCTTCGGGGCCTTAGGTGGCCTGCTCTTCGGGTACGACACCGGGGTTATTTCCGGGGCGATCCTGTTTATTCAAAAGCAAATGTCACTCGGTTCTTGGGAACAAGGTTGGGTTGTTTCCGGGGTCTTACTTGGGGCCATGATCGGTTCCGTCGTAATCGGGCCCAGCTCCGACCGTTACGGCCGGCGGAAATTGTTGCTATTATCTTCCTTGATTTTCGTGGTTGGAGGCTTGGGCTGTGCCTTTGCCCACAACTTCATCGCCTTAGTCTTGTTCCGGATCATCTTAGGGTTGGCCGTGGGGGCCGCCTCCTCAATGATTCCAACTTACCTGGCTGAATTGTCCCCAGCGGCGAAGCGGGGAACGGTCTCAGCCCTGTTCCAACTGATGGTCATGACCGGGATCTTCTTGGCCTACGTTGTCAACTGGGGCTTTGAAAACCTCTACACGGGGTGGCGTTGGATGTTAGGGCTGGCTGCTTTGCCTGCCGCAATCATGTTCTTCGGGGGGCTGTTCTTACCCGAATCCCCGCGTTACCTGGTGAAAATCGGTCGGGATGCCGATGCCCGGGCTATTTTGATGAACATCAACAACAACGATACGGCCGCCGTAGACACCGACATGGCCAAGATCAATGAACAAGTCCACATGCAAAATGGTGGCTTGAAGGAACTCTTTGGGACGATGGTGCGGCCATCCTTAGTCGCTGCAATTGGTTTGACGATTTTCCAACAAGTGATGGGGTGCAATACCGTGCTGTACTACGCCCCAACCATTTTTACCGACGTTGGCTTCGGGGTTAACGCTGCCCTGCTGGCCCACATCGGGATTGGGATCTTTAACGTGATTGTCACCGCCATTGCCATGGCGCTGATGGACAAAGTCGACCGCAAGAAGATGCTGATCTTCGGTGGACTTGGGATGGGGGTTTCCCTGTTTGTCATGAGCTTTGGGATGCACTTCTCCGGTGGTTCGCGAACGGCAGCCATCATCTGTGTCTTGGCAATGACGATCTACATTGCCTTTTTCTCCGCAACTTGGGGTCCCGTCATGTGGGTCATGCTGGGGGAAATCTTCCCGCTGAACATCCGGGGCTTAGGGAACTCTTTTGGTTCGTTTGTCAACTGGACCGCCAATTTGATCGTTTCCTTGACTTTCCCAGCGTTGCTTGACTTCTTCGGGACTGGGAGCCTCTTCATCGGTTACGGGGTCCTGTGCTTCTTGGGGATCTGGTTTGTTCACGCCAAGGTCTTTGAAACCCGGGGTCGTTCACTGGAAGACATCGAACAAATGCTACGGGATCAAGCCCCGGACTAAAATCCGGCTGCGGTTCACGCACCCGTTAAATAACGGTTGCGCTTAAGTTGCTGTCAGATTCAAACTTCACTTTCAAACTAAATGCCAAACCGGCGCGCCTGAGGGTTCAAGCGCGCCGGTTTTTTCGTGATTTAGTTTAATTGATAGCGGGTACTGCGGCCTTGTCCAACTTTGTGAACTAACCCCTTAGCTTGGAGATAGCGTAACAACCGGATGGTTTTATTCTTATCAAAGCCCGTCGCAATATCTAGTTGATTACGGGTGTACGAACGGTAAGATTGCATCTGTTCTAATAGGCGCTCCTCATCGGCGGTTAGTCCTTTTACAGTTGGCTGAAGCGTTTCTTTAATCACCGGGAGCGTAACCCGAATTAAATTTTCACTAAATTGAAACTGTGGTTTCGCATTCGTTGCTTCATACACCGCCAAGATCTTTTGAATCCCAGTTCCAAACTGTTCAATGTAACGCAAGCGAAACAATACTCCTGCAAGTTTCGGATTTCGCAATACTGACACTTGCCCTTGTAGATACTCCGCTGGGCTTAGATTAGCCGGTAAACTCCCCGGTGACACCAATTCAATGCGATCCGGATACATTCCAATCTGAACATTATTCGGTAAATTCCACGCCCGGTGGACCAAACTATTAGCAAGTGCTTCTCGGAAAGCTAATTCTGGAATTTGCTCTACCGTCTCCCGGTAAGCTCCCGTAACCGTCTCATACTGATAGTATTGCCGATACATCGTCATCGCCGCAGTGAGCTGCTTTAAAATTGATACTCCTACATAACGTTGGCGATCTAGGATTGTGGAATTAGTATGACCAAAGCGAGCAAGATCAATTCCCGCAAATTTATTTTGATCCGCCAAGATCGCCGCTGCATTATTATATTTGCCATCCGCTGTTAGTAAATCCAAGGTTTTTAAGATATCCCGATTGACGTGCTGCAACGCTAAACGCTGGGTCATGTCTGCCGTCAAGGCTTCAAAAGTCAAAGCTTGGTTGTCCGCTGGTAAGTCTTCAAAGTTCAAGTGTTGGCCGGTTAAAATCAATTGTTGGAATTCGTAAGCCGATACCTCTACCGAAGCTGAATCATTCCGTTTAAACGCGCGCTTTTTGTAGCAGTATGGAGTTTGCTCCCCCTTAAACACCGTAAGGGTTACCGTTTGATTGGCATCATTAATCTGTAATTGGTACCGCGGTACTGGTTGCATGGCGTCATTGAGCTGATTTTCCAAGTTCAAGCACGCTTGCACAGGATCGGCCAAGCCAACAACTTGATAATCATCAGTTACCCCAAAAACAATGCGCCCCGTACCATAGTTTGCAAAGGCACTGACAGTTTTCAAGTAAGTCTTAGAAGTTAAACTTTCCTTGTACTCTAAAGTTCGCGACTCACGTTCCATTACTAGCGCTCCCCCTTAATCAGTTTTTTCCAAGGTAGCATCATTTGAATCGTAATGCAACGAAAAGGATTTTTTCGTTTTCGAATCACAAACGCATGCATATAAAACGGTTTTCGTGTCAATTATAAATGCAACGAAGACCATTTCAAAGCGTTTCGCATTGCAACGAGTATGCCACTCAAGCTTATGCCTTACCGAAGATAAACCTATAAATTGGTTTGCCATTGAAACGCCAGTTCACCAGTCTTTAAGTCTAAGGCCTGCCGAATTACTAATGAAGTCGCCCCATACATCGGAACATAACTGGAGTGGCGCATCACTTTAAGCGGAACGTCGACGCCTAACTTCTTCGCTTCAACCGCAATCGCATCAGTCATCGCTGGCAAAAGCTCTAGTAAGTTTGAATTTAAGTAGATAATCTCTGGTCCGTACGCCATCAAGACGTTATAAACCACCGTTCCAACCATTGATGCAAAAAATGGAATCAATGGCATTACTCGCGGATCCTTTCTCTCAAACAAGCGCGCAATTTCTTCGTAATCAATTTGTTGACCCGGCAAACCGATTGCATCAGCCACTGCCTTAACTAGGTAGTCTTCCGCACAAAAATCGCTAATCTGGGCCCAGTCCCCATTTTCATTACGAAACTTTAAACGGCCCGTCTCACCCGCACGGCCCTTAAAACCAGTAACTAATTGATGATTAGCAATAATGCCTACCCCAAGTCCCCGGTGAATACTCATCACTGCTAAATTAGCCACTTCCTGTTCATCCGTATCATAGTCACGTTCAAATACCGCCGACAAATTCGCTTCATTTTGAACTATCACCGGCACTTGATATTGAGCACAAAAGTATTCTTGTAAGTTAATTCCATTCATCGCAATAAAAGGTGAATCCACCACTTGATTTTGATCTACAATAGCGTGAATTGAAATCCCGATTCCCAATAGTCCATGTTTAGTATCGTCAAATTCTTTTGATTGACGAAGAAAGTTTTCCATTGAGCTCATAATACTTAGTACATTCCGGTTTTCTAATGTCAATCGATCATAAACAATCTTTTCACCATTAGCATAAGCCAACATCATATATAAATGAGCCGAAGTAAGATTAAAACTAGCAATATAGCCATACCGACCATTAAAAGCATACAAATCCGGGCGTCGCCCCCCTGCCTCCGTTGATTCACCCGGTCCTAAATGAGCAACATAACCCTGGCGGTCCAAAGCTGAAAAGACTGATGACACTGTCGAGCGACTCATCCCGGTTTGTCGAGCAATTTCAGCCCGAGAAATTGGTGCTTCGTTAATTAACAGTCGTAAAACTCGCTTTAAATTCTGCTGCCTTGCCACGTTTAGTTCTCGCCCCTGAGCAACCATTTTCTCACTCTCCATTAATTTATTCACTTATTTTATTATGCTCATCACCTTCTGTACTCGTCAATTCTAAAAAAGAGCCGAGTAAGTACTCGACTCTCAATCACTAAAACTTTACCCCTGCTGTCGCAGCTGCAAAACTAAATTTCTTAATTTCATTCCCAATATGAACAAACACTGTTGGTGTGCCTGACAGCGACGGCGCAATAACTTTTAACTCTCCGTCAGTTATGGTTACTTTAATACTACCTTGTGCATTCCCAACAGCGTCTACCAAAGCTTGAACATGGACACCCTCAGTTGGCTGGAATACATGTAGCTCTGGCGCTGCCAAATAATCGTACTTGGCGTGTTCGGCCATTGGGTCTATCAAAAGAATCGTGTTTTCCCGAGCCAACAGTGGCAAGCTCAGGTAGTCAAACTGCTCGTCGAACCACTGCCCGACAGCCACGCGATAGCACTTGTTGGTCAACAGGTTGGTCCAAGTCCCGCTTGGCAGGTAAAACTTTCCTTCACCTCGGTCGTTAAAGATCGGCGCTATCAACAACTGACTCCCCAACATGTATTGAGTTCCTAGCGTCGCCACATTTTCATCCGTAAATTCCATGAACATCGGCCGCATTAGTGGATAACCTTGTTCATGCGTTTCAACTGCTTGCTGGAAGAGGTATGGCATCAAGGACAGCTTGGTATGAACAAACCGCTTTGACACTTCTACCGCTTCCTCATCGTAATGCCACGGGACCCGGTACTCTGAACTGCCGTGATAGCGACTATGAGAAGACAACAGACCAAACTGCGTCCAGCGCTTGTACAGATCCGGTGTGCAATGATCGTTAAACCCACCAATATCGTGGCTCCAAAAGCCAAATCCCGAGCTAAGTAGCGACAAACCACCACGCAAAGAAGCTGCCATCGAACGGTAACGTGAATCACAATCGCCACCCCAGTGAACCGGGAATTTTTGCGAACCTACCGAAGCTGAACGGGCAAAGACCGTGGCTTCATCTGTCCCCTTGACTTCTTGAATCGTCTCAAAGACGGTCTTGTTGTAAAGGTAGGTGTAATAATTGTGCATCTTCTTGGGGTCAGATCCGTCGAAGTAGTGAGCATCATCAACGGGGATTCGCTCCCCAAAGTCGGTCTTAAAGGCGTCCACACCCATCTTCAACAGATCACGCAAGTAGCCCTTGTACCATTCCACTGCCGCTGGGTTGGTGAAGTCAACGAAGGCGTTGCCAGCTTGCCACATATCCCATTGCCATGGATTGCCATCGCCGCGTTTAATCAAGTAACCTTTGTCACGCCCTTCCTTGAACAACCGCGACTTTTGACCGATGTACGGATTCAGCCAGACGCAAACCTTGATACCGCGATCATGGATCTTCTTGATCAACCCAGCTGGGTCCGGGAAGCTGTCCTTGTCCCATTCAAAGCTAGTCCATTCAAAGCCCTTCATCCAGAAACAGTCAAAGTGAAAAACGTCCAACGGAATACCGCGTTCGGCCATTCCATCAATCATACTCAGGACCGTCTTTTCGCTGTAATCAGTGGTAAACGAGGTCGTCAGCCAGAGACCAAAGGACCAAGCCGGCGGCAGAGCAGGCTTACCAGTCAAATTAGTATAGTTAATTAAGATTTCCTTCGGCGTCGGCCCATAAATAACGTAGTACTGAATCGCCTCGCCTTCCACGCTGAATTGAACCCGGTCGTTGTATTCTGAACCAATTTCAAACGAAACCGTTTCGGGCTCATCCACGAAGACCCCATAGCCTCGGTTGGTTAGGTAGAACGGAATATTCTTATAAGTCTGTTCACTTCCAGTTCCCCCATCCTTATTGGTAACGTCAACAACCTGGCCGTTTTTAACAAAGTGGGTAAAACGTTCACCCAACCCGTAGACATATTCACCAACGTCCAAAGCCAAGCCTTCGCGCATAAAGTGCTTACCAGTTGCTTTATCCTTGATTTCCCCCTGGGCTCCATTTTCAGATTGAGTTAAGAGCTTGCCGTCAGCTTCAAACGTAATGTTGAAGTTGTCCTTGGTCAACGGTACCTTGGCCGTTAACTTGCCTGAGGTCAAAGTCAGCATCTTATCAGCAACTTGTGGATGTAGCCCCAACTTTTGATCACTGATTTCAAAGGCTGGCCCCTTCGGCAACTGATCAAAATGAATTAATTTCACGCCCAAAACGTTTGGTTGCGGGGCCGTAATTTCAATCGTTGATGCCCCCACATCAGTAGTATCATCACGCCCGTTAATTACCTTGTAGGGTGCAAAAAGTGTCGCCTTGGTCTCTTGATCGTTCAATTCATAATCATAAACCCCAGCTGGTGAGTGAACATCGAAATTATCTCGAACCAGCCATAAGCCGTTGGTAAATTTCATAAGTGAGCCTCCATCTCTAGTTTGTTTCGAAGTAAAACTAACTCAATACAAGCATAGCGTAAACGCTCCCTTCGACATTGTCAACCCTAACCTTTAACAAACGAAAAATCTTTTCTCGGCCCTTATATAGTAGAGTATAATCCGTAATATCATTAATATTTTTTATTTTTAAGAAAGCGCTTTACAAAACAATAATTCAGTGCCTATAATGTGTTTGTTCGTTTACCGCACTAACTTACACAATGAACTTGTTTGAATTTATTCAGGAGGCTTAACTGCAATGGATATACCTCACATCACAGCAAAACCACAAAAGATGGCCAATCAAGTTGGCTGGTGGGAACGCATCAGTTACGCTGGTAGCGATTTTGCTTGTAACCTGTCTTTTGGCCTTATTGGTAGTTATTTAATGTATTTCTACACCGACGCATTCGGCATTTCTGCTGCCGCCGTCGGCACCCTCTTTTTAGTAGCCCGGATTGTCGACGCTTTTGATGGCCCCTTCTGGGGGATTATGATCGACCATACCCATACTAAGTGGGGCAAGAGTCGGCCATATTTCCTCTGGTTTGCCATCCCCTACGCTATTTTCTGCGCTTTGGTATTTACTACGCCAAATCTAAGTGTCGGCGGAAAATTGGTCTGGGCGTACATTACCTACATCGGGGTCGACATTCTCTATTCTGCCGTTAATATTCCGATCACTTCGATTCTTCCGAACCTGACTAGCAACCCTCACGAACGGGTTACCTTATCCACGGTTCGACAGTTCTTCGGCACGGCCGGTGGAACGATCGTTTCCGTTTCTGCTTTACCAATGGTCGAAGCTTTTGGTCATGGCAATGAACAAAAGGGCTTCTTTTGGACTGGAATTATCCTGGCCGTAATCGGAGCTTTGATCTTATTAAACACTTTTGCCAACACTCGGGAACGGGTCCAAACCAAGTCTTCTCAACAGGCTTTACCGATCAAGCAATCCTTAAAAGCCCTCAAAAAGAACTGGCCTTGGGCGGTAATCATCTTCATTAACTTCATCTACTGGATGGGGATGCAGACCCGGAACCAAGTAACCGTCTACTTCTTCAAATACAACATGAACGCCGCCTGGCTGACTTCCATTATGCTTGGGCTGCAATTATTTGCCCTGATCACTGTTGCGGTTACCCCTTGGTGCTCACAAAAGTTTGGCAAGCGCAACACGATGCTGACCGGGATGTTAGTCGCCATTTTAGGTCAGTTGATTATGTACGCCGGTTCTAAGATGATGAGCGTTGAGGTTATCATCGCCGCCAACATTATTGTTAACTTAGGGACCGGACTGGTCTCTGGATTGATCGCCGTTATGCTGGCTGATGCCGTTGATTATGGTGAATGGAAGAATGGCGTGCGGGCCGAAGGGATCGTCACCTCTTTCTCTAGCTTCAGTGCTAAGTTCGGAATGGGAATCGGTGGTGCAATCACCGGAGCGCTACTTTCTGCCGGTGGCTACGTTGCCAACCATTCTCAAAGCGCTTCTGCACTGCAAGCCATCAGCACCAACTACATCTGGGTTCCACTGATCGGCTTCTTGCTTTCGGCAGTAGCTCTGATGTTCTACAAAGTTGATTCTATCGAAGATCAAATGTTGGCTGATTTGACCGCTAAGCATGCGCGCGAAAACCAAACCCATTAAACGCAAATACAATTATTTAATCCGTACTCGGGGCGTGATTGGAGAATTCCTCTGTCACGCTCTTTTTCAAAGGGGGCAATAACTTTGCTTACACCGAAATACCTGAGCATTGATATTGGGGGCACAGCCATTAAATTCGGGCTCTTCAATCAGGCAGGACAACTGATTCACCACAACCGCGTGCCAACTCCTAATGACTTACCTACTTTTCTAAATTTAATTGATCAAATTGTCGCTACCCATTACCAACAAATTACTGGGATCGGGATTAGCGCCCCTGGTAAAATCAATCCACTTACTGGTACGATTTACTACGGTGGTGCTTTGACTTACCTCGATCAACTAGACTTATTAGATCACTTGACCAACCAGTTTGACAATGAGCTACTATTAGCCCTAGAAAACGACGGCAAGTGTGCAGCTCTAGCAGAAACCTGGCTCGGTAACCTACGTGGCGTACAAAATGGGGCCGCAATTGTCTTAGGGACTGGAGTAGGCAGTGGCTTAATTCTCAACGGCCAACTTTTTCGCGGCAGCCACTTCCAAGCTGGTGAACTGAGCTTTATGAGTAGCGGCAAAAAGCGAGCCCCAACTTATGGTGAATGGGGCTCGGCAACCTTGATGATCAAAAGAATTGCCAAACAATATCGGCAACCTAATTTGACTGGGCCTGCGGCCTTTGAATTGATTAACCGTCACCACCCCAGTGCCTACCAGATTTTTCGTAATTACTGCCGACGAATCGCCAAACAAATTCTGGCGATTCAAGCTACCGTCGACCTAGAACGCTACGTGATCGGCGGTGGAATCTCTGCCCAACCGATCGTCGCCGACACTATCCGGGCAGAGTACCACAAATTGATTGATCAGCTTGACCTAACCGCTTCAATGACCCCACCCGCCATTCTCAAAGCCAACTTTGAAAATGACGCCAACCTTTACGGGGCTTTATATAACTTACTACTCAAAACCAACCACGAACTTGAGGTGACATTATCATGACTGAAATCTTTCCTGCTAATTTTTTATGGGGTGGGTCAACTGCCGCCAATCAAATCGAAGGGGCCTGGAACCTGGCCGGCAAACAGCTTTCTGATGCCGAATGCATTGAAGGCGCCGCAACCGGTGCGATCAACAGTACCCTCGACGACGCCACAAAAGAATCACTAACAGCGGCTATCAAGAGCACGTCCTCAACCAAGTACCCTAAACGCCACGGCATTGACTTCTACCACCACTACCAAGAAGATATTCGTCTACTGGCTGAAGCCGGTTTTAAGGCCTTTCGTATTTCTATTGCCTGGTCGCGAATCTTTCCCCACGGCGACGAAAAAGTTCCTAATGAAGACGGGCTACAATTCTATGAACGGGTCTTTCAAACCATGCACGATTATCACATCGAACCGGTTGTCACCCTCTCACACTATGAAATGCCGGTTGGTTTAACCATGAAGTACAACGGCTGGGCCAGCCGCCAAGCAATTAATGACTTCATCCGCTTTACCGAAGTGGTCTTCAAACGCTACCGACACCTGGTCAAGTACTGGATGAGCTTTAACGAAATCAACACTGGAACTGGTGGCTTCCACGCGACTGGGGCCCTGGAAGATGATCTGACCACCTACGATCAAAGATTGCAACGTCGCTATCAGGCCCTCCACCATCAATTTGTCGCAAGTGCGTTGGCCACGAAACAGTTGCATGAAATCAACTCTAGCGCCAAAATGGGGTGCATGCTGGCTCGTGACCAAGTCTACCCGGCCACGTCAGCACCCGCGGACGCCCGAGCGGCCCAACTGATGGATCAGCTCAACCTCTTCTTTACCGACGTCCAAGTACGCGGCAAATACCCCAATTACATCCAACGCTACTTTAAACGGCATCACATCCAAATCAAATGGGAAAATGGCGATCAACAACTGTTGCGACAATTCCCGGTTGATTACCTCAGTTTTAGCTACTATGCCTCTCACGCCGTCAGTGCTGAAATTGATCCAACAACTGGTGACCCAAAATTTGTACCTAACCCGGCGTTGAGTGCTACCAAGTGGGGCTGGGAAATTGATCCCGTCGGATTGCGAATCGCCCTCAATACCCTCTGGGATCGTTATCAGATTCCCCTTTTTATCGTAGAAAACGGGATCGGAGCTGTCGACCAACTGACTGCTGATGAAAAAATTCATGATAATTACCGGATTGAATACCTTCACGACCACTTGGTTCAGCTCAAAGAAGCATTGAAAGACGGCGTTGACGTAATGGGCTACTTGATGTGGTCACCATTTGATTTGGTCTCATTCTCAACTTCACAAATGTCTAAACGCTATGGATTGATTTACGTTGATCTCGACGACCAAGGACAAGGCTCAATGAAACGCATTCTTAAAGACTCCTATTATTGGTACCGTAATATTATCAATACAAATGGTGCAACATTATAACCTTAAATCATCACCCTAGAAAGGAATACTAATGCTTGATCAAGTAACTATTGACCAAGTTTTAGCAGTCGTAATGACGAGTAAATTGCTTTTAGAGTTTAATCCGAAAAGTATAACGTCCTCCTTTTAAGATAGCTACTAAATACCAAACCGGCGCGCCTGAAGGTTCAAGCGCGCCGATTTTTTCGTGGTTTAATTTCTTGATTCGAAATGTAACGAAAAGCAAATCTAAGCGTTTCGAATCACACGATTATGAAACGAAAACTTTTTCGAATCATAATTATCTGACACGAAAAGGCTTCTTCGACCTTTTAAATTAACCAAAACGGTGACGACCAAGCATTGCTGGTCATCACCGTTTGTTTTATTCATCCCCGCGCAAATACTGTGCCACCACGGCGATCATTACGTCACCGTACTGACGTAATTTCACTTGGCCAACCCCGCTGACCTGCAGGAATTCAGCCGGGGTCTGCGGTTGCAAACGGGCCATGTCATGCAAGGTCCGATCCGAAAAAATGACAAAGGCCGGAACCCCTTGTTCGTCCGCCAATTCCCGCCGCTTTTGGCGCAGCCGTTCAAACAGAGCCGCTTGTTCTGGCGTTTCGACTGGGACTGCGGCCGCTTTTTTCACCGGCCGTGGTTCCACCCGCCGTTGGACGGTCGCTTGCCCGTGTAAAACGGCCCGGCCGGTCGGGGTGACCTTCACGACGGGGAACTGGCCCCCCTCTAACATTAAGTACCCCGTCGCCACCAGGTAGTCAATTAAGCGGTTGGCCTGGGCTTGCGAATAGTCCGTTAATTGATTGTAATGGGGCAATTGATCGCCTTCTACCTCGCGCACCCGCTGATTGGTTGACCCCGTCGCAATCTGGGCGACCAGGGCTTTTCCGAAGCGGCCGTGCAATTCATCTACTACGGCAATCAGCACCTGGGCGGCCGCCGTCACATCTTCAACTTCGCGCTCGTCGAGGCAATTGCTGCACCGCCCACACGGTGGGCATTCCTGACCAAAATAGGCCACCAGGTTCTGCTGGAGACACTGGGGCGTATTAGCGTAGCTGGTGACAGCTTGCAGTTTGGCGTATTGCACCTCCCGGTAAGCTTCATCGGCGTCAGATTGATCCAAAAACCAGCGGTACTGCTGGAGATCATTGGGGTGATAGAGCATTACCGCTTCACTGGGGAGGCCATCCCGACCGGCCCGCCCGGCTTCTTGGTAGTAGGACTCCAAATTTTCGGCACTGGTGGCGTGGAGGACAAAGCGGACGTTACTTTTATCGATCCCCATCCCAAAGGCGTTGGTCGCCACAATTAAGGGCAATTGGTCAGCTAAAAAGGCGTCTTGGACCGCCGCCCGGTCTTCGGGTGCCATCCCCGCGTGGTAGGCCGCCACGTCAAAGCCCTGGTCCTGTAAATATTCGGCCAAGCTTTCCACTTTTTTACGGGTATTGGCATAGATGATTCCCGCTTCGCCGGCGTGGGCCTGCAAGTACTGGACGATGTATTGGCGGTCTGGGACCTGCGGGTGGACGACCTTAAAGGCTAAATTGTCCCGGGTGAAGCTGGTAATCACGAAGTTAGCCGCCGGAATCGCCAGCTGTTCGCCAATGTCTTGGCGGACCGGCGGGGTCGCGGTGGCGGTTAAAGCCAAAACCGTCGGGTGGGTCGGCAGCTTTTCGATCGCTGCTTGCAGCTGCCGGTAAGCCGGGCGAAAATCATGCCCCCACTGGGAAATACAGTGAGCTTCATCGATGGCAATCAAATCAATGGGCAAAAAGGTCAGCTGATATTGAAAGAATTCCATCGCTAAGCGCTCCGGGGTTACGTACAGGAGCTTGAGCTTGCCCTCATACGCCTGGCGCAGGATCGGGTTGACCGCTTCTTTGGGAATCGTTGAATTGATCGCCGCGGCCGGAATCCCATTTTGTCGCAAGGCATCGACTTGATCCTTCATCAAGGCCAATAATGGCGAGACCACCAAAGTCACGCCCGGCTTTAATAAGGCGGGAATTTGGTAACACAAGGACTTCCCACCCCCCGTTGGCATCACCGCCAGGGTATTTTGCCGGTTTAAGACCTGTTGAATCACCTGGGCTTGTCCCGGCCGAAATTGCTCATAACCAAAGACGGTTTGTAAAATTTCCTGTGCACTCGACATCATATTCCCCCTCTTACATAACCTCTCATCAACTTACTCGCTGATTTTAAACTTTCTGACCGATGGTAATTTGACTAAACCCAAATTCCGGTCAACCAACACTCCCCTGCTACTTTTAGTATAAAACAAAAAAGAGCTCAATAGCCTTCGTACTGAGCTCTTTTGTTCTATTGATAACCTATTGACCGTTTGAAGTTCAAGGTCAATTCAGCCAGCTGATAGCTTAATTTTGCCGCCGTTTGAGCTTTGCTCCTAACCCCAGCAGCATGGAGGCAAGTGTTAAGCCTAAGCCAGCGGCCACCAAGCTGGCATCATCAGCTGCCCCGGTTTGTGGCAACTGATTTTGCTTGGACGCACTGCTGGTGGTTGATGTTGTATTCTCACCGTCAATTGCAGTTGCCGCCTTGCTAAGACCATTTTGGTCACTTTGATCTGAACTGTTCTTAGCTACCGTTGCGTCCCCCGATGCCCCCTTCAGTAGAGCCATGATCTCATCTAAAGCGGCTTTGGCCAGATCAACTTGCACTTGTGTCGCGTTAGCATCTGCCAACACGGCTTGGGCCTCACCTAATGCCTTCTCGTAAGCACGCTTGATTGTATCGTTGACGTTGGTGTAGGCCGTCGTCTTCGCGGCCACGTTGGCTTGATTGTAAGTGGCTTGTAAGGCACTCTTATCCGTTGCCTTCCCCGTCAGAGCTTCTGCCGCCTGGGCTAAGTCGGCCTTAGCTTGATCGATTTGTGCTTGGGTGGCATTAGCGTCATCTAGTACCGCTTGGGCGTTACTCAAGGCTTTATCATAGGCTGCCCTAGTTGTTGCGTCCGCATTGTAGTACTTCGGATCGGCAACCTTGCCGTTGTTGCCATCGGTGACAGCCTTTTGTAAGGCCCCCATCGTGTCATCCAACGTGATAGCCGTAGTGGCGTAGTTCTTCGCTTCATCAACTGTCGTTGCGGCTTCGACTTGTGCCAGTGCTGCTTCTTTTTGCGCTTGGTTCAGGTTCGTTAAACCGTTGATGACTTCCTTGGCCGCCGTCTTAGTAGCTGCCAACTTCGTGTCACCATTGAGCTTATTCATGGCTTCCGTTAAAGTCTTAATCGCCGCATCAACGGTGTCGACTGGGGTATTGCCATTTGCCGTAATCCCTTCACCACTCGTTAAAGCATCATCCAGGGCCTGTTGGGCTGCGGTATCCGCATTCGTGTAGTTCCCTGTACCCTGAGCTTGCTTGGCCTGGTCAACTGCTTGCTTCAGCGCGCCCATCTTGTTGTCTAGCGTCGTTGCGGTGCCTTGCGCCGCACTAACGGCGGTTGGATCAGTAGCGGCTTCGATTGCTTCCTGCGCCGCCTGCTTTTGATCCACCGTCAGGTTAGCTAAGTTTTCGATCGCCTCCTGGGCCTTCGTCTTAGCATCGGCGAGCTTCTCATCACCGTTCAGACCGTTCATGGCTTCCGTCAGAGCCTTGATTGCGGCCTCGACATCGCCTGCGGCCGTGTTACCACTCGTCGTGATATCTTCCCCATTCGTTAAGGCGTCATTCAGGGCCCGTTGGGCTGCGGTATCCGCATTCGTGTAGTTCCCTGTACCCTGAGCTTGCTTGGCCTGGTCAACTGCTTGCTTCAGATCCCCCATCTTGTTGTCCAGCGTCGTCAATGTATTGGCATAGTCATTCGCGGCATCAACTGTCGTCGCGGCTTCGACTTGTGCCAGCACCGCTTCCTTTTGCGCCTGATTCAGGTTCTTTAAGCCGTTGATGGTCTCCTTCGCCTTTGTCTTAGCTTGGGTAAGCTTATCATTCCCATTCAAGGCGGCTTGCGCAGCCTCAATTGCTTGCTTGGCTGCCTCGACCTTATCGGCATCAGCCGCTTCCGTCGTTGACTGCGCTAAGGTTTGCGCATCTGCGATCGCCTTTTGTAAGGCGGCTTGCTTGTCTGCGTCGGCGTTCGTGTAGTTGCCACTCGTCGTGTCCGCCCCAACTGCCGTATCGGCCAAGTCTTTCATCACGCCATCCAGCGTCGTTGCCGTATTGGCATAGTCATTCGCGGCATCAACTGTCGTCGCGGCTTCGACTTGTGCCA
>HHCFD02800__coassemble_478_pt1 | contig 38643 bp, 36 predicted proteins | sample HHCFD02800__metabat2_high_PE_037 | metagenome-assembled genome bin HHCFD02800
CATTTTGGCCTTCAAGCGCCCAATTTCTGGGTACTGCTGCTCGGTTACCGGCTCCAAGACGTTGCCCATTTTTTGCAGGGCCCCGCGCCAATCCCCCGTCCGCATCGCCTGCAATAAGCCCGCATTATCCAGGTGCACCAAGGTTTCATAATTAATCTGGCGCAGGATGGTCGGCGTCGAAACACTGACCTTGGGCTTGGCGACCACCACCCAATCGTGCGGGACGGGTGGCAATAATTCGACCTGTTCCCCATGGCCCGTCACGTGCGCGGTGTGACTGTAGACACAATACGGGACGTCGGAATCAATGCTCAAGGACAACTTCGCCAACTCTTCTAAGGACAGTCCCAGCTCCCAGCCCGCGTTTAAGCCCCGCAACACGGCCGCGGCATCCGATGAACCGCCCCCTAGACCCGCCGCGACCGGGATATTCTTTTTGATCTTAATCGTCACCCCCGCCGGCTGGTGAAAGCGGGTCTTTAACATATGGGCCGCTTGGTAGGCTAAGTTCCGCTGGTCATTGGGCAGAAAACCACTGTCCGTGTAAACCTTGATCGTCTGCGGGTGGTCATGAATCTCGATCGTAAGGTAGTCAGCTAAATCAATCGAGGTCATCACCATATTCCACTTTGGGAGACCATCGAGGTAGCGCATCGGGGTATCCAAAGACAGGTTGATTTTCGCCGGTGCTTTTTCCGTCACCAACATGGCAAGTCCCCCTTTTAATCAGTTGTTTGCTAACATTATACAGAGCTTTAGGGAAGGCTTTCAACCGGCAAGCAAAAAGAGCCTCCCGCGAACGGAAAGCTCTCAAAAATTAATCAAACATCCCAGCGGCTTGTAAGGCATTGGCCAGCTGAATAAATTGCGCCAAACTCAACCGTTCCGGCCGAATTTGCGGATCCAGCGCTAGGTCGGCCAAGACCTGTTGCACCGCCGCGGTTTTGGCAGCGTCTTTTTTAAAGTACGGTTTGAGGTTATTCCACAAACTCTTGCGCCGGTGGGCAAAGCAGGTCTTGATCAACGCAAAAAGTTGCTTTTCGCTGCTTGGCAACACCGCCAACGGCTGGGCCCGCTTGGTTAAAGTTACGATAGCTGAATCTACATTCGGCGCCGGGACAAAGGAACGGCGCGAAACGGTAAAGGCCAGCTTGGCGTCCATTTTGTATTCGATCGCCAGCGTCAAAGCACCATAGTCCTTGGTACCAGGCTGCGCCGCTAAGCGTTCGGCGACCTCTTTTTGCATCATCACGGTGATGTTGGCCCATTCAACCGGGGTCCCCAACAAGTGCATCAGAATCGGGCTGGTAATGTAATACGGCAAGTTCGCCACCACTTTGACAGGTTTGGTAGGATCGTTAAAATGCTCAGCGATCAACTGGGGCAGGTTCGCCTTTAAGACATCCTGGTTCAACACGGTGACGTTATCGTAATCACTTAAGACATCAGTCAATACCGGCAATAAGTCCGTGTCCAACTCCAAGGCTACGACCTGGCCGGCCCGCTGAGCCAATTTTTCCGTCAGTGCCCCCAGCCCGGGCCCGATCTCAATTACATTATCCGTCGAGCTGATTGCCGCCGCATCGACAATCCCGTTTAAGACCGCTGGGTTGGTCAAGAAATTTTGGCCAAACCCCTTCTTGGCGTGGAGGTGATATTTTTGCATAATCGCCTTGGTCCGGCTTAAGTTTCCGATTGCTTCTTTACTCATCGCGTTGTCCTTCCTGGTTGATTTGCTTGAGTGCCGCCACAAAGTGCTCCCGCTTGATCTGAAAGAGGTTTAAGCGGACCAAAAATTGCTTGGCGTTGCCGTAGCCAATCCCTAACAATTGGCCTAGCCGTTCGCGCCGCCGGCGGGCCGTCTTGCCCCCCATCAGGTCGTTTGATTGCAGATCGGCCACGCTAAATTCAGCGGGCGCACTCGGGACTTCCGTATACACTTGGGCCAGGGCCGCTTGAATCGCGGCCGGACTGGCGTGCTCGACGCCCAGGCTGCCGTGGGCTTGACTTGGCACCCCTTGGTCGCGCCGAATAAAGGCATGCTTGACGCCCGGAATCGCCTGGCTGATCATTTTGCGCAACCGTTCCCCGTTAAAGTCGGGATCGGTAAAAACGATCAAGCCCCGCGTTTTTTGGAGCTGTTTGAGTTGGGCCAGGCCCGCTTCATCCAAGGCTGAGCCGTTGGTTTCAAAGGTATCAGCGGCTACGGCCATTTGAATCCGTTTCGTATCGTCCTTGCCTTCGACGACAATCACTTCTTTAATCTTTTGCATGGCGGGTAAACAAGCGCACCGCGTTATCATACGTCGCGGTCGCTAGTTCTTCAGGCTCCTTTCCTAGCAATTCCGCCAGCCCCAGCACCGTAAAGTAGGTAAAGGCTGGCTCATTTTGTTTGCCCCGGTAGGGCATTGGGGTCAGATACGGGGCGTCAGTTTCCACCAGCAGGTGCGCCAAGGGGGTCACCTTGGCGGCGGCCTGAACTTCAGTAGCCTGCTTAAAGGTCACCACCCCGCTAAAGGAAAGGTCCATTCCTAAATCCAAAAAGCGTTGCGCCCACTCGGGACCTTCCGCAAAACTGTGCATCACCCCACCAAATTCTGCCACGTGGGCGGCCTTTAAAATCCGGTAGGTATCTTCAACGGCTTCCCGGCAGTGAATCACCACCGGTAAGTGCAACTCCCGGGCCATCGCCAATTGTCGGGCAAAGATGCGTTGCTGGACATCACGGGGCACCGCATCCCAGTAGTAATCCAAACCAATTTCGCCCACCGCGACGACTTGGGGATCGGCCAATTGATTCAAAAGGGTTTGTTCAGCCGCTTGATCATAAGCCGCCAAGTCCTCAGGGTGCCAGCCGACGACTGCTGACAACGCTGCGTGGTCATGCGCCAATTGCAAGGCCCGGGCGTTGAGTTTGGCGTTGGAACCCACTATGTTCATCTTAACGACCCCAAAATGGGCGGCCCGCGCTAGGTAGGCCGCCACATCAGCGTAAAAGACATCGTCATTGAGGTGGGTATGGGAATCGTAAATGGTTAAGCGCTGCGGCTCCATTATTCAATGCCCGATCCGTTGACCAGACTTGCCGGAACCGTCACCAGCGTGACTTGGCCGTCGTGTTCAGCCGACAGGATCATCCCGTTGCTTTCGTGGCCCAGCATCTTCTTTGGCTTCAGGTTAGCCACGATTACGACCTTCTTGCCAACCAAAGCGGCTGGTTCTGGATACCACTTGGCAATCCCAGAAAGGATCTGCCGCCCCGTGGCCGAGCCATCATCCAATTGGAACTTCAGGAGTTTATCGGAACCTTCGACCGGTTCAGCCGCCTTGATTTCCGCCACCTTTAATTCCACTTTTTCAAAGACGTCAAACCGGATCGCCTTCTTGCCAGTGGTTTCGGCAACCGGTGCTTGGTCTTGTTGCTTTTCTGCCATTGCTTTCCGCCCCTTCTGCTTTTGGTTAGCACTCATTTGGCTCTTAATGAATTCAATTTCTTCCTTGCGGTCCCGCCGCGGAAAGATTGGCGTCCCCTTGGCAACGACCTGCGCTTCCGCCGGGAAGTCATCAAACTTCAGGTCCACCAGGGAAACCGGGTCACTGGCCAGGCCTAATTGACGCCAGATTTCAGCCGGCACATCTGGCATGAATGGTTGCAACATTGCCGCCGCAAAGCGCAAGGCCTTGGCCAAGTGGGTCATCACATCTGACAGGACCGCGGCTTGACTGTCGTCCTTAGCCAAGACCCACGGTTCGGTTTCATCAATGTACTTGTTGGCCCGGGCGATCAATTTCCAAATTTCGCTTAAGGCATCAGCAAAGCGAGTTTCGTCCATCAGCTGCACATAGTTGGTAAAGACTCGGGCCGCGGTTGCTTCCAAGTCGGCATCAAAGGCCGTCGTCGCCGTTGGCTGGCCAACCAAGTGGCCGGCTTGGTACTTGTTAACCATCGCCACCGTCCGGTTTAAGAGGTTCCCCAAGTCGTTGGCCAGGTCGTAGTTAACCTTATCAACAAAGTCTTCGGGACTGAAGACCCCATCGTTGCCAAACGGCATCGCCTTCAGCAGATAGTAGCGAGTCGCATCCAAACCGTAGCGGTTCACCAACGTTTCCGGGTAAACGACATTCCCCTTGGACTTGGACATTTTGCCTTCCCGCATCGTCAGCCACCCATGGCCGATGACGTGCTTGGGCAGTGGCAGCCCCAACGCATGGAGCATGATTGGCCAGTAGATCGTGTGGAAGCGCACGATTTCCTTGCCGACCATGTGGACATCCGCCGGCCAGTACTTCTTGAAGTTGGCGTCGTCATCAGAGCCGTAGCCTAAGGCTGTAATATAGTTGGATAAGGCATCGATCCAAACGTAAACGACGTGCTTGGGATCGCTTGGTACCTTCACGCCCCAGCTAAACGACGTCCGGGTAACCGCCAAGTCTTCCAACCCCGGCTTTAAGAAGTTGTTAAGCATTTCGTTCATCCGCGATTGGGGTTGGATGAAGTCCGGGTGGGCTTGGTAGTAGTCCATCAGCCAATCAGCATACTTGCTCATCTTAAAGAAGTAGGATTCTTCTTCCACCAGTTGAACTTCGTGGCCCGATGGCGCTTTCCCACCGATCACGTTGCCTTGGTCGTCACGGTATACTTCGGCCAGTTGGCTTTCGGTGAAGTATTCTTCATCATCAACGGAATACCAACCGCTGTACTTACCCTTGTAGATGTCACCTTGGTCCAAGAGTTGTTGGAAAATCTTTTGGACCGCTTTTTCGTGGTAATCATCGGTCGTCCGGATGAACTTGTCGTTGGTAATCTTCAATTGTTGCCATAATTCCTTGATCCCCTTGGCCATTCCGTCCACGTAAGCTTGCGGGGTTTGACCCAATTTTTCGGCCTTTTGTTCAATCTTGAGCCCGTGTTCATCCGTCCCCGTCAAGAAAAAGACGTCATAGCCCCGCAGGCGCTTAAAGCGCGCAGCGGCATCACAAGCCACGGTCGTGTAGGAGTTCCCGATATGTAACTTCCCGGATGGATAGTAAATCGGTGTCGTAATGTAGTAAGTTGGTTTTGCTGCTGCCATTGCAATTCCTCTTTTCCAGAAGTAGTTAATTAGTTCTAGTATAGCAAAGTTTCGGGGCTGATTGTAGCGCTCACCCTAAAACAAATCCAGCTGTTCGGGGTCATGCGGAACCAAGCCGGTAAAGTGCAACCCCAAGTAATCGCGCAGGGCCAGGGCATTGGGAGCCGCATCCCCACCGGAATTGTTGTTAAAGATCACGCAGACCTCCGCCGGGGCAGGCTGCAAGCTCGTGATCGCCGCCCCTAATTCGGCTAGTTCCGTGGCCGAATACGAGTACAGGGTCCGCTTGGCGCGCCAGTCGGCCCCGGTATGCTGCCAGCCAGCCGAGTTGCGCCCGTGCAAGCGAAGCAGGGCCAAACGCGGGTTAGTCGTTGCTAAGACAAAGGGCACACCAGCCGGCAGCTGGTGGGGTTCATCGGCGGCCACCAAAATCAGCCCCAATTCCTGGCAGTAGTTAATCAATGATTGCCGCACCCCCGCCTTAAACCAGGATTGGTGGCGAAATTCCACGGCTAAGGGCAACTTGGGCAACCAACGGCGAATTTGCATCAAGTATTCAATGTTGGCCGGGGTGGCCAGAAAGGTCGGCGGAAATTGAAAAAGGACCGCTTTGAGCTGCCCAGCAGCCACCAGGGGACCAATCACCTGGCGAAACTGGGCAAACAGTTCGGCCAGGGTTTGACCGGCTGGCAACTGGGCCTGGGGGTGCTTGGTCATCGCCTGATGGGCCTTCACGATAAACTGAAAGGCGGGGGTGACTTCACCCAACCAGGCCTGGACGGTACTAAGACGTGGCAAAGCATAAAAAAAGGTGTCAACTTCTACGACCGGTAAATGCTGGGCATATTCCCGCAAGGTTACTGGGCGCGCTGCTTTAATCAAGGCCTGGTGTTCTTTCCAAGTGGTCAAACCAATCGTAATTTTCATTTCCAAGTTCCTTTCTAACGAGCAAAACAGGCCGGCCTCCGGAGCCGACCTGATCATTATTGATTCGTATACTTACTGCTTAGCGCCTGTTGAACGTGCTTGGGCGCTTGATCAAAGGCGACTTTGCCTTCATACTTCGCCCGAACCATCAGCCGATTGGCCCCGGTCGCATCACAAGTAATCAAGGTTAGAATTTTTTCGGGCGTATCATTGACTACGTCCACCCGCGTGGCCAGGATAAACTTGCGCTCATAAATTCGGTAGGTGTAAACATGTTTCATGTCCGTTAGATAAACCTTTTGCCCCACCTTCGCGTGGTAATACAGCGGAGAAAACAGAATCTTCGAACCGTGCGCCATGTTGTGCCCCGCCAAAGCATAATTACCTTGCCCCATTTGTTGGTCCGGACGCATGGTCCCGGCTGCCAAGGCCAAGGTGGTATTGGACACCCCGGTCGCAATCGGGATCGTCATCTTAATGGCCGGGATCGAAATTTCCCCAATGATGTTGACCGCCTGCTTGTTGGCGCGCGCCTTGGCGACCGCTTGGAAGTTCAGATCCTTGGTTTGGGAAAAATCAAAATCCTTTTGATTGACTTGCTTTTGCTGATTTTTTTGTACCAAGGTCTTAGTAATCGTTGGTCGGTAACTGCCGACCAGATAGTATTTAATCTGTTGGTTAAAAATTAAAGCGAGGCTGACCAGTACCAACAACAACCAGCCAACCCGTTTTAACCATCGTTTGGCTTGCATATTCTCCTCCATCCCCACTGACAATTCTGGCTTGACAGCTCGTTGACCAGTGGTTGTAAAATAAGCTTCGTTTATTGTACACCATTTATGAAAGAAGGTCGGCTATTTTGGCTGCTAATCAGACCCCTGTATGGGTCAGAAACCTCCGGGTGCTCTCGGTCAGCGTCTTTTTTGCCGGGATGGGGTTTTCCGAAATTATGCCCTTTTTATCCCTGTACGTCGCTACGCTCGGTGACTTCACCACCCGGCAGCTAACCTTTTATTCCGGGGTGGTCTTTTCCAGCATGTATGTCGTGTCGGCACTCACCTCGCCACTATGGGGTAAACTGGCTGACCGGATCGGCCGGAAACCGATGTTACTGCGGGCCGCGCTCGGGATGGCGATCGTGATTGCCGCGATGGGGCTAGTCCAAAACGTCTGGGAACTGATCCTGTTACGGATGGCCCAGGGCATCTTCGCCGGCTTTGTCAGCAATTCCAACGCTTTGATTGCGACCGAAACCCCGAAAGCCAAGGCGGGCCGGGCCCTCGGTACCATGGCGGCCGGCGTCACGGGCGGGAACCTGCTCGGTCCCCTGCTGGGCGGCAGTCTGGCGGAAATTTTTTCCTACCGGGCCACCTTCCTCGTGACTGGGGGGATCTTATTTCTCGTCTTTTGGGCGTGCTTCTTCCTCGTGAAAGAAGAGGGCTTTACCCCCGTTACCGCTGCTAAGTTTGATCACGCCAGTGGGGTCATCAAAAGTTTACGCTCCCCGCAAGTCGTGCTGGGTTTGTTATTAACCACCATGATTATTCAGGCCGCCAACAATTCCATCAACCCGATCGTATCCTTATTTGTTAAAGAGCTGATGCATAACGGACCCGGGGTGACCTTCGTCAGTGGGATCATCGCTGCTTTGCCGGGGATTGCCACCATGCTGGCGGCGCCGCGTTTAGGCCGGCTCGGCGATCGGATCGGGACCCAAAAAATTCTGATTGCCGGCTTTCTTTTAAGCATCCTGTGCTTTGTCCCTTCAGCCTTCGTGCGCAACCCGTGGCAATTAGGCAGTTTGCGTTTTCTGATTGGGATCGCGGACGCCGCCCTCTTCCCGCAAGTGCAGACTCTTTTGACCAAACAAACTCCCTCCGAACTAACCGGCCGCATCTTTAGCTGGAACCAAAGCACTATGTACATCGGCAATATTTTGGGCCCGCTGATCGGGGGCGCCGTGGCCGGGTGGTTTGACTATGGGGCCGTCTTCTTGGCCACCGCCGGGTTGGTCGCCGTTAACCTCGGCCTCTTTTTAGCCAACGTTTTCTTCCCCTTACAAAAAAGCCAAGCCTGATTTTCCACCACTTAAAAATCGCCAGCCCTAACCGCGGGGACTGGCGATTTTAAGTTTCTTTCCTTTCCCGCCACCATTCAGGAAGCTGGCACCAATGCAGTGGCGACTGCCAACCCGTGGCTCCCCACGCTTCAATCAGCTGGGCCAAGCTCAGTTCCGCTGGCAGGCTCGCCCGTAACGTCGCGGCCCACTGCGCTGCTGGGCGCCGGGTTGGCTCCCACTGCTGTAAAGTAGCAATCGTATTGATCAATTCTTGCTCACGCTGCGTGGTCCGCCAAAAATCGGCATCTAAGGCGCGTAATTGGAGCTGCCCAGCGGCATTGAAGCGGTAGCCGGCCCACATGTGCTGACTGATCGGCAGCAAACACCGTTCACTGGCCACATAGCGCAACCGACCCACTAAAGCCGTGGGGCCGGTATAGCCCAGGGTAACCGGATCAAAAATATCAATATAGTTGTCAATCCGGGCCCGGTACTTCCGAACCCGTCGCCACTCCCGGGTGGTCAAAAGCGGATAGAGATTGGCCCCCTCATAGAGCCAAGCGTGTTTAATCCGCCCTAGGTGTTGACAATTGGCCAGGGCAAACTGCGCATTGATCGCCCCGAGCGAGTGACCATAGATAAAAAATTTAGCCCGCGGATACTGAGCCACCAATCCATTCAAGACCCGGGCCGCGGTTTGCAGTTGGGACGGAATTTGCCGTTGGTGGCGCAAAAGTGCTTGCAGCAAGGGAAGATTGGTGGCCAGCCATTCGTCATTCCAAGTCGTCGGGTTGCCTTTGCGCAAGCCTGACGAGCCCTTAAATAACAAGACCAACTCACGCGGCTGCGTTGCGGAGCCAATTACAAAGAGCTGAAAGCCATCGGGCTCATAAATATGGGCCAGAACCTGCCCTAACGGATACCGCCCGACTTTAATTGGTTGCCCCGGAACCAATAATTGGTATTCCAACTTGGCCAAGGCCACCCGTTCTTGATCCGTTAACTGGGTCTGCATTCGTTTCTCCCCCTTCCACGCTGCGTGGTGTTTAGTTCTAGTATACCCCAGGATGGCAAAAAAGGACCGGCGCAAAAACGCCGGTCCTTTTGAAAATGAAGCCCGCTCTGATTACTTGAGACCGTACTTCTTGTTGAACTTGTCGACTGCCCCATCGGCTTGGGTAAACTTTTGCTTCCCCGTGTAGAATGGGTGGGAGTCGGAAGTAACTTCAACCCGGATCAGTGGGTATTCGTTGCCGTCTTCCCACTTAACCGTTTCCTTAGAAGTAGCCGTGGACCCGGACAGGAACTTAAAGCCCGTCGAAGAGTCTTCAAATACTACGTAGTGGTAATCTGGGTGAATTCCTTGCTTCATAATTTATACGCTCCTTTTGCCATGAATCATTGCCTGAAACATAGATTATTTTCAATAACCTAGACAGAATAACACAGTTTGCTAAGATTAGCAACCAACTATCCCCGCTCAATGGCGGAAAAGGCCATAAGCACGCGGCCAACCGGTAAAATTTATTCATCTTCAATTTTAACGTCGGCATTCAGCCGATTCAACTTCCAGATGATCCGGTCGTAACCCCGTAAAATATTATCGGCCTTGTGAATAACGGTTTGGCCTTGCGCCATCAACCCCGTGATGACCAGGGAAGCCCCCGCGCGGATTTCGCCGGCTTCGACGTCCGCTCCGCGTAAGGTCGCTTGATCGGTATGGTTGATCAAGATTCGCCCATCACCGCCTTCAATTTGCATCCCCATCTTTTGCAATTCTGGAATGTGCTTTAACCGCTTCGGGTAGATCGTGTCGACCACCACGCTTTGTCCCGCCGCCAAGGCCATCAATGGCGTCAATGGTTGTTGCAAGTCCGTCGCAAAGCCCGGGTACGGCATCGTCTTAACGTGGATTGGCTTAAGGTCGGTCACCGGCGGAACGTAGATTTTATCACTGTCAATTTGCAGATCGACGCCCATTTCCATCAACTTGCTGGTAAAGGCTTCCAAGTGTTCGGGAATTACGTTGTTTAACATCACCCCGTCCCCTAAGGCCGCGGCTAAAGACAGGTAAGTCCCCGTCTCAATCCGGTCAGCGATGATCGTATGGGTGTTCATCGATTGCAAGGTCTTGACCCCGGTGATCCGGATCACGTCAGTCCCGACGCCCCGAATCTTGGCCCCCATATTGTTTAAGAAGGTCGCCAGATCGACAATTTCTGGTTCCCGGGCCGCGTTTTCAATCACCGTTACCCCGTCAGCCCGTACGGCCGCCAGGATCGCATTAATCGTCGCCCCCACGGAAACCATATCCATAAAGATCCGGTTCCCATGTAAGCCGTTGGGAGCATCTAAATGCACCGTACTGCCATCTTCGTGCACCGTGGCCCCCAAGGCTTCAAAAGCCTTTAAGTGTTGGTCAATCGGCCGGGGCCCAATGTTATCGCCCCCGGGGAAGGTCAACGTCGCCCGGTGGAACCGGCCCAACAACGCCCCCATAAAGTAGTAGGACGCGCGCAAGCTCTTAATCGCCTTGCTGGGCAGTTCGGCTTCCATGATTTGGGTTGGGTCAACATCAAGCACCCCGTGGGAAAAGGCAGACTTAACGTTCATTGACTCCAAAATAATCATTAGGTTGTGAACATCCAGGATGTCCGGCACGGTATCAAACTGCACAGGAGTGTCGGCTAAGATGGCCGCCGGAATCAAGGCCACGGTACTGTTCTTGGCACCACCGATGGTTACTTCACCCGACAGACGGTTTCCTCCTTGAATGATCATTTTTTTCATGTTGGTCTTTCCTCACTTAATCACGCTATTAATTCATTGTTCAACCTGTCTTACGAAATTGAAACAGTCAATAGATATGATAATGAATAAAGCGCGAAATTACAACCTTTTACCGGGATTCTTAACAATTCGATCACGATCCGCCCACTTTTTTCTGGTCGGGCGCTAAAAAAGCGGTCACAACCAAGTGCGGTCATTAGTAAAGCGGCCTCATTCAGTTTCAATGTACCCGCTTCCCCAGCAAAAAGCAACCCAAGCTACCAAAAAAGACTGCCCCGCTGTGCGGAACAATCTTTCAGGTTTAATCGCATTAGTGATTAGTCGACTTGCCCTTCCAAGGCGGCCTTGACAAAGGCCGCAAACATGCCTTCTGGGTGGTTTGGCCGGGACAAGAATTCAGGGTGGTATTGGGCCGCCATGTAGAAGCGGTTGGTTGGAACTTCCACGATTTCGACCAGGTTGCGTTCTGGGTTGACCCCAGCCACCTTTAAGCCGGCGGCTTCTAATTCAGCCCGGTAAGCATTGTTGTATTCATAACGGTGACGGTGCCGTTCGTGAATCAAGCTTTGACCGTAAGCGGCCGCTGCCTTGGTCCCATCAACCAGCTTGCAAGCGTAGGCCCCCAGCCGTTGGGTCCCCCCGAGGTCTTCAACGTCCGCTTGGTCCTTCATCAAGTCAATGATGTTGTGGCTGGTATTGGGATCAAATTCCGTTGAGTTGGCATCCGCATACCCCAGCACGTGGCGGGCGTATTCGATCGTCGCAATTTGCATCCCCAAACAAATCCCCATGTACGGAACGTCATTTTCCCGGGCATATTGTGCCGTCGTGATCATCCCTTCGATCCCCCGGCTGCCAAAGCCCCCTGGGACCAGGATCCCATCGTAGCCACCCAAGACCTCCGCCACGTTGTCAGGCGTGATCGTTTCAGCGTTAAAGTGGTCAATTTCCACCTTGGCATCCACCGGATAGCCGGCGTGCCGCAAGGATTCGTTTACTGAAATGTAGGCATCTTGCAGGTCCGTGTACTTCCCAACCATCGCAATCTTAACCGTTTTGGTCAGTTCATTTTCAATGTGGTCGACCATCTTGGTCCATTCCCGCATGTCGGCCGTTGGGACGTCTAACTTAAAGTGGTCGACTACTAATTGATCCAAGCCCTGCTTTTGCATGTTCAGCGGAATTTCGTACAGGTTTGGCACGTCCATTGATTCAATCACGGCCGTTGGATCCACGTCACAGAAGAGGGCGATCTTCTTGCGCATGTCGTCATCAACCGGCTTTTCAGTCCGCAAAACCAAGATGTTGGGTTGAATCCCCAAGCCCCGCAATTCCCGCACGGAGTGTTGGGTTGGCTTGGTCTTCATTTCGCCGGCCGCCCCTAAGTATGGGACCAAGGTGGTGTGAATGTATAAGACGTTGTCTTCGCCGGCGTCCTTCTTCATTTGCCGGATCGCTTCCATAAATGGTTGGGATTCAATGTCCCCCACGGTCCCCCCGATTTCTGTGATCACAACTTCAGCGTCGGTACTTTCCCCGGCCCGTTGGATCTTTTCCTTAATCATATTGGTAATGTGGGGAATTACTTGGACCGTGCGGCCTAAGTAGTCACCCCGCCGTTCCTTGCGCAAAACTTCAGAGTAGATCTTCCCAGTCGTGACGTTGGAGTACTTGTTTAAGTTGTTGTCAATAAACCGTTCGTAGTGACCCAGGTCCAGGTCGGTTTCCGTCCCGTCATCAGTCACGAAGACTTCCCCGTGTTGGTAAGGGCTCATCGTCCCCGGGTCAACGTTAATGTAAGGATCGAACTTTTGAATCGCGATCTTTAACCCCCGGTTCTTCAGCAAACGGCCCAGGGAAGCGGCTACGATCCCCTTCCCCAGCGATGATACAACCCCACCAGTCACAAAAATATACTTCGTCATGCTTGTCTCCTTTGCTTTGCGTTTTCTAGCACTTTCAGCCCACCGGCGCGCTTCAGTCGGCTGACAAGGGGTGCGCCAAATGTAAAAACTCCCCGCTTCAATTGCTGAAACAGGGAGCCTTAATTTTATCTTCATTGGCCCAAGAAATTCTTGGGAGCCCAAGTATCATAATACTGACTCCGTCGCGGATAGTCAAGCCATAAGTTCAGTAAAACTTATTCTTCGTCATCCTCTTCTTCGTCGTCTTCATCATCGTCGTCGAAGTCTTCATCATCCAATTCTGACAATTGGTCTTCGATGTTGTTATCATCATCGTCATCATCAACCGGATTGTCATCATCGTAATCATCGTCGTCGTAGTCGTCGCTGTCATCATCAGTGTCGGCTAGATCATCGTCTTCAGGGTCGTCGTTGTCGTAGTCGATAACATCATCATCGTCATCGCTACCGGCCAAGAAGGCATTAACCTTGCGACTCTTCTTCTTTGGCCGATCTTCATCGTCATCATCGGTTTCCCCGATCGTGGCTTCGTCGATTGATTCAAATGGGTACCATGCACGCAAGCCCCAAGTGTTGTCACCCAGGGAGATAAAGCTGCCGTCGACGTTCAAGTCCGTGTAGAACTGGGAAAGCCGTTCGCGAATTTCTTCATCGCTCTTGCCAAGGTACTGTTGAATTTCGTTCGTTAAATCAGCAAAGGCCATTGCTTCCCCATGGTAAGCCAGGATCGCATGTGCGACCTCAACCATTGAGAGTTCTGACTTATCTTGGCCATCGAAAACCTTTAAATCCAAATTGGTGCACATCCCTTCAAAAATAATGGGCCCGCCCGCACCAGGCACGGGGGGCGCTTTTGCGTCGTTATCTACATAAAAGTCCAACTTACATAATACTATCTTTCAAAGCTTAAATCAAGGTAGTAGTTACCGATCAACCCACTCTCGTTGCGTAAGCGGTACCGCAAGCGCAAGTGCCCTTGGGCCGCCGCCCAGTCCATTTCGCTAACAGCTTCGGCGGTCTCAACTTGCAGGCTCAAAACCCCGTATTCGGTTCGGTAATGGCTCAGGGTTGGCGCCGCCGGATCAAATTGCAACCGCGTCCGCCGGGCCCCATTCCGGGTCACGCTCAAAGCGCCCGCATCCAGGCGCATCCGGACCGGCGTGGCTTGACCCGCTTGGTGTTCCGTATAGGTTAAGTAGTGCTGGTGATCATTCAAACTGACCAAACGCCCCGCCTCTTGAAAGGTAAAGCGTTCAAATTCCCCGTCAATCATCGCTTCAATTTTTAAGCTGACCTGCACGGCCGTTTCTGTCTTAATCATCTTCACCCCGTCTCAGTTTGCCTCTATTATAAGTAAAAGCGGACCGCTTCTCAAATTTGATCGGCCCGGAAATATTTCGTCCCCGGCCAAAGTTCGCTATAATGGGAACTAACTTTAACTTGACAGAAAGGAATTACCATGGGCTTTTTCGATGAACAACTGCCAAAGGAAAAGGTCTTTCGCGACCCGATCCACCATTACATCGTCGTTGATAACCAAATCATCCTTGATTTGATCAACACCCCGGAGTTTCAACGCCTACGCCGGGTCAAGCAACTAGGGACCAGTGCCTTGATTTTCCACGGGGCTGAGCACTCCCGCTTTGGCCACAGCCTGGGGGTCTACGAAATTACCCGCCGGATGTGCAATCATTTTCAACGCAATTACCCGAGCCAGGATGCTGGCGACGGTTTGTGGAACGACCGCGAACGGCCGGTGGCCCTATGCGCCGCTTTGTTGCACGATTTGGGCCACGGCCCCTTCTCCCACACCTTTGAACACATCTTTCATACCGACCACGAAACGATTACCCAGCGCTTAATCACCAGTCCGGAAACCAACATCAACCAGATTTTACGGCGGGTCAGTCCTGACTTTCCGGCCCAGGTGGCCAGCGTCATCGACCATACTTATGCCAACCCCCAAGTCGTCCAGATGATTTCATCGCAAATTGATGCCGATCGGATGGACTACTTACAGCGGGACGCTTTTTATACCGGTACCAACTACGGCAAGTTTGACCTTGACCGGGTCTTAAAGGTGATGCGCCCCATCCAAAATGGGATTGCCTTTGAAATTGCCGGGATGCACGCCGTTGAAGACTACATCCTCAGCCGGCTGCAAATGTATCTGCAGGTCTACTTTCACCCGGTTTCCCGGTCGCTGGAAGTCATCTTGGCCCACCAACTCAAGCGGGCTAAGTGGCTCTATCAGCACCCCAACGACTACCAACCGGAGTTTTTGCCCCAATTGTTGATGCCCTTTTTCAACGGCCGCTTTTCCCTAGAAGATTACCTGACTTTAGATGACGGCGTGCTGACCACTTACTTTACCCACTGGCGCCACGCCAGCGATGACATCTTAGCGGACCTGGCCGACCGCTTTTTAAACCGGCGCCCCTTCAAATCGGTCCTTTACGACGAAGCCTCGGCCGCCCGGCTGCCCAAATTACGGGATTTGATCGCCACCGCCGGCTTTAATGCCGACTACTACACGGCAACCAATTCATCGTATAAACTCCCCTATGATGTCTACAATCCGCAGGCGCAAACGCCCCAAAGTCAGATTGAACTGGTCCAACCCAACGGGGAGTTGGTCGAACTGTCCCAAGTTTCGACCTTAGTTGCCAGCGTCGCGGGCAAAGAAGCCGGCGACATGCGCTTCTTCTTCCCCAAGGAAATGCTCGAACAGCACCAAGACATCGAGATCTTCCAACCGATTTACGACGAATTCCAAAGTTATTTGCACAACAATCACTTAATCTAAACCGAGAAAGGATTTTATTATGACTATCAAACTGGTTGCCATCGATATCGACGGCACGTTAATCAATGACCAACGCGAAATCACCCCCAAGACCAAGGCGGCCTTAGCGAAGGCCACCGCCGCCGGGGTCAAAGTCGTCTTATGTACCGGCCGGCCAATGACCGGGGTCGTGGCCTACTTAGATCAATTACACCTTAACGGTCAGGCTGATCAATACGTGGTCAGCTACAACGGTGGCCTGGCCCAATCGACCGGCCAGGACGTGATCGTCAACACCACGGTTGACTTTGATGACTATCTGGACCTGGAAAACTTCTACCGCAAGCACGGGGTGAAGTCAATCATCGAAACCGCCGATTATATCTACTCGGCCAACCAGGACCTCAGCCCCTACACGGTCCACGAATCCGACTTGGTCTCGATGCCGATCCGTTTTAGGACGATGGACCAGCTGTTGGCGATGCGCGAACAACTCGAGATTGGCAAGGTGATGCTGACGGATGAACCGGCCAAAATTGACGCCATCCTGCCCGAATTACCGGCGGACCTGAAAGCACGCTTTGCCTTTGTGCGCAGTGAGGAATACTACCTCGAAGCCGTCAACCCCAAGGCCGGCAAGGGTAACACCCTGACCGCCTTGGCCCAACACCTCGGGTTTGAAATGGCCGAAGTGATGGCGATTGGCAACGCCCAAAATGATGAATCAATGATTGAAGCCGCCGGCCTCGGGGTCGCAATGGGCAATTCCATTCCTTCCACCTTGGCCTGCGCCGATGTCGTCGTGGCTGATAACAACCACGATGGGATTGCTGAAGCGATTGAAAAGTACGTCTTAAATTAACCACAACCAAAGCCGTGACCTGGTCCGTACCAAGCCACGGCTTTGGTTTTTAATGATGATGCCGGTAGTAAAGTTGGGTCCCAACCAGCCCCAACGCACCCACTAAATAGCACCCCAAGGCCGCCTGCCGGCAGAAGGGATTGTCGATAGCTAAGCTCAAGCAGCCTAGGGCCACGATCAATAACGGCCAGGCTAAGGCTTTTGCCAAGCGTGTCAGCTGAGCGGGTGAACGTTGCTGGTGACGTTGCCAAGCCAAGGTCGTCAACCACCGGCCCCGCAAATACTGGATCGCCAAAACCACCAGCAACAACGCTGCCAAAAATAACCACTGATTCATCGAATCCCCTCCTTTATCAAACCCTATGATCACTTTTATTGTCCCTCCCGAAACAAAAAAGCTATTCCGGCGCTCCCGGAATAGCTTTTTACTTTGCCCGTTGGTGGATCCCATCAATCACATCTTGGAGGGTCAAGTGGGCTAATTCGGCTTCGGCTGCTGCTTGGACCCGCCCGTACAATTCGTCCAAGGTGCCTTGAATATTGGCTCCGACCAGACAAGCTGGATTGGTCTTGAGATCGATGTGCAACAGGGTGTGGTTCATCGAGACTGCCCGAAAAACCGTCAACAAGTCAATCGTAGCCGGGGCCTTGGTCAAGACCGGATCGGCGGCCCCCGGGTGGCTTTCAATCAGCCCAGCCCGCTTTAGGTCGGCCATTAATAGGCGCACTACGCTCGGGTTGGCCTCAATGCTAGCCGCAATCGCTTTGCTGGAACGATCCCCGCTTTGAAAAATTGCCAGGTAGGCCAGGATGTGGATGGCATCACTTAATTTATGGGAAAATTTCATTTTAATTTCCTCCTCGCCATTTCCTAGCCAGAATACCACATTTACCTTATTCCGCCAATACTGCTTGAATGGCGACCGGCAGTGGCGTCAAAGCGTGGCCCAGGACCGTTGGCAAATCATCGCTGGCGTGCTTTAAGTCCCCTTGATCAGCTGGCGCTTGGAAGGACGCGTACAGCGCCGCCGTCGCATGATCCAACCCCGCTTGTTCTAAGCCAGCAATGTATTGAGCTTGACTGACCTGAGTCGCCGAATTGGGCTGGCCACTAGCTTGGGCCGTGGCAGCGCCTAATTCAGCGTAGGACGTGATGGAGCCGGCAAACTCGTAAACTGGCTTTGGATCCACCAAAGTTAAGACCTTGGCCGCCCCGGCCGCGTATTCCTTTTCCAAGGCCCAGCCCAGTGGTTGCCGGGCCCAGTAGGCCGCGGGTTGACCATTCGCGACAGCTTGCAGGAAGCTGGCTTCGTTCTCCAAGTACCAGTTGTTGCGCACCATTACGGCCGGAACGCCAGCCGCGCGCAAAGCCTGCTCCGTCAGTTGGTGATCAGCCGCCAGCCAACTTTGGGCTTGATCGGCGTGTGGGAAACTGGTGTAAACGACCCGGTCCACCTTGGCCGCCGCTAAAGCGGCCACCAGATTCTGGTGTTGCACATCCCGGCTGACGGCACCCCCTGGTTGAGAAGAAATGAACAGGACCCGGTCCACCCCGGCTAAGGCCGGGGCTAAACTGGCCGGTTCACCATAGTCACCGTGACGGACTTCATTGACCGGAAAAAGTTGCTGGGCCTTCGCCGTATTCCGGGCGATCACCACCACTTGATCCGCCCCAACTAATTCATTTAAGGCTGCCACCGCCGCTTGACCAAAGTGCCCGGTGGCCGCAGTAATTCCGTATTTCATCATTCATTTCCTCGTTTTCTAAAGCTGTTGTTTTAAAATTTACAGACCCATTCTAACACCTGTTATTTAAAAATCAACATGTTTTGCAAAAAAAAAAGCGCCGCCACTCGCCAGCGGCCGCGAAGAAGCTAGAAACAAGTGGCAAAAGTGACAAAGCTGAAGAAAATCCCCGGGAAGTTCGCCCAAAAGACAAACCAGTCCCGGTCCCGCTTAAAGAAGGCATAGATGCTCCAAAGCGTACAGTTAACCCCCGCCACAAAGGGTTGCAAAGGTGCGGCCTTGACGCCGGCTAAGTTCTTTTGAATCTGGGCAATGTAGGAAACATACATCAAAACAGCAATCACACTGGCAATCCGGCCGAGCCACAAAATAAAGGTCTTTTCTTGGTTTTCCATCATCCATCTTCCTCTCGTAAGCGTTTTCTGATTACGCTTATAATGTTAGCGCTTTATCTACTTTGTGTCAACCGCATGACATACAAGAAAAATAAAAACTGATCCCACCAAGGGACCAGTCAAATTTCCTTTACCCGGTTAACCCCGGGATCAGTTTTACCGGCAGGGTCACGGATTCTACCGCTTGGCCTGCGAGGCGTTTTTGCAGCAAATCGACGGCGGCTTGCGCCATTTCGGGGATCGGCTGTTGGATCGTTGTCAAATCCGGGAAGAGCAACCGCGTCGAGCTGGCCCCGTCGTAGCCAATTACCTTGACGTCTTCTGGCACCCGTTTGCCCGCCTTTTGGGCCGCATTGATGGCTAAGCGGGCGTTGGTATCATTATCGGCAAAAATTCCGTCACATTCGGGATGTTCAGCAAAGAGCCGATCAAAGACCGCCGCCTTTTGGTCATCTGGCAAATCAAAGCTGATCTCATAGGTCAGCTTTTCTCGGCCATACTTGGTCATTAACTCTTCGTAACCCCGCCGCCGCTCTTGGTTGGGCGTGGCCAACGTCGCTGGATAATTAGTGTGGATAATGTGTTGGCAGCCCGCGTCAAGCAAGCGTTGGGTGGCTAAGCAGCCCCCTTGGTAATTATCCGCGGCCACGACCGGGATCTGCTTGCTGACAATTCGTTCAATCGAAACAATCGGTAAATTGGTATTATGGTAGGCTTCAATCCCCTCATTGTGGGCCCCGACTATCAAGCCATCAATCTGACCGTTAAACAGCAATTGCAAGTACTGCTCTTCTTTCCCCGGGTTATTTTGGCTGTTGCCCATTACCACCCGGTAGCCCAGTTCATAGAGCCGGGTTTCCAATTCTGCTTCCAGCTGACCGAAAAAGGGGTTGTTGACGGTCGGAAAGACCAAGCCGACGAGATCCGTGCGTTGCTTATAGAGCTGACGGGCGACCGCATTCGGGCGGTAATTGAGTTCCTCCATTGCCTGGTGGACCTTATTAATTGTTTGCTTGCTCAGGTAGCCGCGGTTGTTTAAGACCCGCGAGACCGTCGTTACTGAGACGCCGGCGAGTTTGGCGACATCCTGGAGTTTTACCCTTGCCATTTTTGTCACTCCGTTACGTAATTTTTTGTGAAAGATTGCATTAAGTATACCATATTTCCGCTTTCCACCGGCCCCTCCGTTCCGAGGCCAGCGACGAGAAAGGGCAGTCTGACAAGGTTTGATCTTTGAAAAGAAAAAATTCAGCTGGGGAAGACCCCAACTGAACCGTGCTGAACTAATTTTAATTTAGTTAATTTTGCGCCGTAAATTTGCGCAAGCCAAATGAGATCCCAAAGGCCACCATCAAGAAAACCGTCACAATCAGGTACGGGTACTGGTAGTTCCAGTCTAGAGTCGCTCCGGATAAGAGGGGTCCAAAAATATTCCCGATGCTGGTCAAGGACATGTTCATCCCGTTGATCAGCCCCTGATCCTTGGTGCTGGCCTTCGTCAAGAGGGTGGTAATTGCCGGCCGCAGCAAATCAAAGGCCTCGAAGACCACCAGGGTGGCGACGATGATTTGCCAATGGGAGTGGTCATAGATCACGACCAAGGTGGCTAACGCGCTGAGCAAGTAACTGTAACGAATTAATTTGACTTCGCCCAGCCAAACAACCAACTTTTCAAAGAAGAAGACCTGCAAAACGAGCGACAAAATCCCGTTTAAGGTCAACACGGTCGCGATCGCGGCTAAATCAAACTGGTGCACCTCATTGACGTACAGACTGTAAATACTTTCAAAGCCAGCCAAGCCAAAGGCGGCCACTAAGATCATCGCAAATAAAATCAACATTGGCCGGGTCATTAAGTGCCGATACTTCCCCCAACCGGGGGCCGGCGACGTTGGCGCTGATTCACTTGGTTGGCCCAGGTCAACTTTGCGATCATCCGGCAGCCAAACCAGCGCCACCAAAGTTGCCAGCCCGCCGAGGATCCCGGCCACCCAAAACGGAACTTTGTAGCCCCAGGCCGCCAGAATCCCGCCTAGGCCCGGGCCCAGGATCAAGCCCCCGCTAAAGGCGGCCGACAGCCACCCAATCACTTTGGCCCGTTCCCGCGGGGTCGTAATATCGGCCGCCAACGCCATCGAGGTCGGGACAAACATCGCGGCTGACAGGCCATCGATGACCCGAGAAAAATCAAAAATCCACAGGGTGTTCCCGACCGCAAAGATCAATTGCCCAATGGCAAACAACACCATCCCCCAGATTAGCATCGGCTTTCTCCCGAGCCGGTCCGACCAACGACCGACCACTGGGGAAGCGACAAATTGTACCAGGGCAAACAGGGCTGACATCACCCCCATATCAAAGGCCGAAAAATGGTATTCATTTTTGATAAAGGGCATGACCGGGAAAATCAGGCTAAGCCCGAGACAGATTAAAAATTCACAGACGATCATAATCGCAATCGTCCGTTTGACCAGTTTGGACATCGTCTGGTCCCCCTTTCCACGAAAAAAGTGCATTAGCCATGCTAACACACTTTGCAATGTAACGATACTAATTTGCCTTAAATTTTTAATTCGGCGAAAAAGGCCACTGCATCGCCGGTGAGCATTGTAAAATCAACCGGTAAATGCAGCGGTTCCTGGTTGATTGCCAGGATTTGGGCCGCCGGATTAGCGTAGTTCAACAATCCGGCAAACGGGTAGACCTGCATCGACGTACCCACGATCACGACCAGATCGGCCGCTTGTAGGGCCGCCAGTGACTGCTGCAGGGCCGCCTCCGGAATGGCTTCATCATACAAGACAATGTCCGGCCGCAAGGCACCCCCGTCGGCGGCGTGCAAGCGACTGTGCAAGTAGTCAGCCACCGGCACGGTCTGGTGACACTTTTCACAGTAGACCCGCTCCAAGGTCCCGTGGAAATTCACCAGGTGCTTGGTCTGAGCCTTTTCGTAAAGCCCATCGATATTTTGGGTGATTACCACCGCCCGGTCCTGCTGGGTCAAGGCCGCTTGCTTTTGGTGAATGACATTCGGCTGGGCCGCCGGAAAGTACAAGTTGTCCTTACAAAACTGGTAAAAACCGGCCGGGTCACTGGCGAAATAACGGTGACTCAGGTAATACTCAGCATTGCGATTCTTAGTGTACAAGCCATTGGCCGAACGAAAATCGGGAATTCCTGAGGCAGTCGACACCCCCGCCCCGGTCAAAAAGACAATCTGCTGGGCCGCATCAAAGGCGGCTTGAATTTGGGCATCCATGCGTTCACTTCCTTACCAGATACGGGATCCCCCGGTCCTCCAAGAAAGTCTGGACCGGCGTGTCATACCACTTGACAAAGGCGTCCGGAGTATTCGGCTGGGGCGCCGGCAAGACAAAAGAATTCTGCCGGTCGTTGCGCCGAATCCCAACGTAGACCTCCTTGTCCCCGTGGCGGCTTTGCATATCCGAATGGAAAATTTCAAAGACCTGCCGGACCTTCAAGCGCAGCTGTCGTTCACTTAAGGCCGGGGTTAAGGTGGTGAAGTCATTGTTGTGTAAGGCAGGTAAGCCCCAGGCTTGCGTTTGCTCGTCAAAAAGCCGGAACAGCTTGACGATTTGGCGCCGCATCTCAAACGGTGAGTCCACCGGCTTAGTTGCCCAGGCCGCGTACAACTTTTGCGCCACCGCAAAGGCGACCGGGTAAGCGGCCGTCAAGGTTGGCGCAACCTGGTCGAGGTGGTCGCCATAAAAGACCAGGGCGTCCAAGAGGGTCAGCAGGCGCAGGGTCCGTTCGTCGTTATCACCATCTTTTTCTGGCGTCAGGGTCGCTTGAATCCCCTTGAGGTAAGCCGCTTCGATCGTATCATCGATCAGGCCGTGTTGACGTTGCACCTCCACCACCACCCGGTGCATTGCCACGTCGTAAAGGTCGGTCGCCATGATCATCATTTGTTCATCCAATTGCGCATTGCCCAAGGACAAGGAAAAGAAGATCTGCGGGAAGCCCTGCAATAACATCAACAAGTGCAACAATTCGTGCGACGCCGTGTAATCAGGCGCCGTCACATCGTTGACCGTAATAAAGAGGCCGCCGGGCAAGACCTTTTGGCTGGCTTGGTCATGCCGCACGTAGCCGGTCTTTTGGTCGCCAAACTGGACAAAGACGCTCCCGTCGGGGTAGCGATCGTTTACTTCGGCCAGCAGTTTTTGGACCGTCGCATTCAATTCAATCTTTTCACTCATTTTCTCTCATCTCCCGTAACAGTGCTGTTGCTTTGGCCGCATCAACGTGGTTTTCCGTCGCCAAGTGGGCCACCAGGGTGGGCACTTCAGCGGGGGTCGCTCCCACGCTTAAGGCCAACGACCGGTATTGCAATTTCATGTGGCCGGCTTGAATTCCGGTTGTCGCCAACGCCCGCAAAGCCGCCAGGTTTTGCGCCAGACCAAGGCTGGCAATTACTTGGGCCAGTTCCTTGGCGGACTGAATTCGACTGATTTGATAGTTCAACTTCGACTGGGGGGTCAACTTGATCGACCCACCGACCGTCCCGACCGGCATCGGGAGTTCTAACATCCCCATTAGCCCTTCGGCGCCAACGGTCCAGACCGCTAGTCCCCGGTAGTGTCCGTTCTTGGCAGCGTAGGCGTGGGCGCCACTTTCGATCGCGCGCCAATCATTGCCACTGGCCAGTACGGCCGCATCAATTCCGTTCATGATCCCCTTGTTATGGGTTGCCGCCCGGTAGGGATCAACCTGGGCTAAATTACTAAGAGCACTGATCCGCTGGGCGACGGTTTCGCCATCAAGCGCGGCTGTCGCCAGGTCGGCAAAGGCCACCTGACATGTGACCGTTACCAAGGAATGATCCGCCAAGTTACTAAGAATGGCGGTCAAGACATCGTAACCATTCTCCCGCAGGTGCGCGGCCACGGCTTCGGCCATCGTATTAACCGAGTTGGCCCCCATCGCATCTTGCACGTCAATTAACAAATCGACACTGACAAAGCTGCCCAAAGGGCGAATCTGCAGGTCCACCGCGCCGCCGCCGCGTTTTTGCATTGACGGCCGGGCGGCGTTGGCCAGCTGGAGCAACTCCGCCTTGTGCATTAATAAATCGGTAATTACGTGGTCGGGATCGGTCACGTTTTGTAAGACGACCTGCCCGATCATTTGCCGCTCTTGAATTACGGCCGTAAAACCACCGCTTTGGGCGACCCGTTTGGCCCCGTTGGAAGCCGCCGCAATCACCGAGGGTTCTTCCGTGGCCATCGGGACCGTGTACGGCTGCCCGTTGACGACCAGGCCCAAGACCAGCCCCTCGGGGACCCGGTAATCGGTCACGTAATTTTCAATTACCAGATCATGCTCCGGCGTGGCGTTGATTTGCAGCTGGGCCTCCCCTAGCGGTCCCAAATCACGACCGTGGGCCAATAACGTTTGCCGTTGCGCCAAGCTGCGGCGGTAAAAGCCGCGTTGCCATTCCTCAGTCATCAGTCTGCGCCCCCTTTTGTCGCTGCTGAATATACTCCGTAATAATCCCTTCCCGCACTCCGCTTTCCGAGAAAATCACCCGGCCGTCGCTGTTACGTTGCAGCAAGCAAATCAAGGGCAGCATCCCGCCGATGATAATGTCGGCCCGGTCGGCTTCCAAGCCATTCATCTTCTTGCGTTGGGCCAGGTTGCGGTTTAACAACTCCCGAAAGGTCGCATACACGACCCGCGAGGACAGCCGGTAACCATGAATCCGGCCGTTTTGTTGGTGGCGGTGCGACTTGCTCATCCGCGCTAAGGTCCGGTTGGCCCCACCTAATAAGACAATCGGCACCCGGTTGGCAAAGCGCAGCCACGGGACCTTGTTAAAGCGGTCGGTCACCAGCGTCTCAGCCCGGAACAAATCACTGGCCTTGACGAAACCGCCCAAGTGAAATTGCTCGGACAGATTGACCGCGCCAAAGGGCAGGGAAATCAGGTCGCGGGCCCGTTGGTTTTGGACCAAGACCAACTCACAGCTAGCGCCCCCAACGTCTAAGATCAAGCAGTGGTCCATCTTTAAGGTGCGCACCACCCCCAGGTAGTCATAATAGGCTTCCTGCCGGCCCGATAAGACCCGCAGTTCAATCCCAACTTCTTGTTTGACCCGCTTTAAAAATACGGCCTGATTTTTGGCTTGCCGGACCGCAGCCGTTGCAATCGCCACCACCGTCAGATTGGGCATCCCGGTGTACAGGCGTTTGAACCGTTTTAAAGCCGCGATGGTCCGATCCATCGCGGCAGGCTGGAGCATCCGCTCGGGACCCATCCCCTCGGACAACCGGCTGTTTTCCTTGACCCGCTTCACCTCATGAAACTCCCCGTTGCGAGAAATCTTGGTGATCGCCAGGCGGGCTGAATTGGAGCCCAGATCCACAATCGCCAGGTTTTCCACGGCTCCTCACCTCTCTTCACATTTATTTTTTCACCATTAAAATATCACTTTTAATCTTACCATTTTCTCGCCGGTCCGACACCAATTGACGATCGCTTTTCTCAAAAAGTCGGGGGCCGCCGCCCGAGCGGCAACTTTCGGCTTGCTCTAAGCGGGGGTTCTCACTACAATAGAAACATTGTCAAACCCACTTAACCGAAAAAATCCTTTCTACCTATTATTTAGCACAAAGGGGGCACTTTGCACGTGAAGTCAACTGATCCTGAACGCCAAGCCGAACAAGCCCGGGTGGATGCCGTAATCGCTGCCATTGAAGACCAAATCACCCGGACCAAGGCGGCCTTAGCCAAGGCCCACGCCGAAACCCGGGCGGTGGAAAAAAACTACGGCGCCAACACGTCCATTAACCGCTACGAAATCGACGACATTGCCGAATCCCGGGCTGAAATCGAACAACAACGGCGCTTGCTGTTCCAAGCCAGCGAAAACGAAGAGATCCTAAAGCGCCAGCTCGCCACCCTCCAGGAATTAAAAAAGAGTCCCTACTTTGGCCGGATTGATATCCTCGATCCGGGCGAACGGGAACCTGAATCGCTCTACATTGGGGTGGCTTCGCTGATGAACAGCGATAAGACCGACTTTTTGATCTACGACTGGCGGGCGCCGATTTCGGGAGTCTACTACAATGGGACCCTGGGGACGGTGACTTACCCGACCCCCAACGGTCCGCAAACCACCAAGTTGGTGAAAAAGCGGCAATTTACCATCGTCGACGGTCAAATTACCAATATGTTTGATACCAACGAAACCGTCGGCGACGAAATGCTCCAAGCCGCCTTGGGTCAACAAAACGACCAGTACATGCAGTCAATCGTCGCCACGATTCAGCAGGAACAAAACGACATCATCCGCAATACGCAAAGTGACTTACTGGTCGTCCAAGGGGTGGCCGGCAGCGGGAAGACTTCGGCGATCTTGCAGCGGATTGCCTACCTGCTTTTCCATGCGCGCGATTCCTTAAACGCTGATCAAATCGTCCTCTTCTCGCCGAACCTGCTCTTTTCCCAGTACATTTCCCAGGTCCTGCCCAAGCTCGGGGAAAAGAACATGCGCCAAGTCACCCTGGCCGGCTTTTTGAGGCGGCGGTTTGAAGGCTTGCAAGTTGAGACCCTCTTTGACCGCTACGAAACCAGCCACGGACACGCCAACGGCCGGGAATTTCTTGAATCCGCGGCGATGATGCAGGCCGTCGAAGCCTACCTGGCTAAAATGGCCGCGGGACAAGTGCAGCCCTGCTTTGTTCCAATCCGCTTTAACGAGGAACCTTTCTTCTCAGCTGACCACATCGCAACCGTGTATGCCGCGCAGCCGACCGCTTTGCCAGTCGAACAGCGGCTCTTAGCGACCAAAAACGCCCTAATTAAAGAGTTGAAAGCCTGGATTGCGACGGAAGCGCGGCAGGATTGGGTCGCCAAGGAACTCGACGCGCTGACCACCCAGCAAATCACCAAGTTACTGGGCAAACACAGCCTGGATGACTTTGCTAGTCCGGAACAACTGAATGCCTACCTGGCCCGCCGGTGGGCCAAACGGCGGCTCCGTCAGGTTTATGACGCCCTGTACAATAATTACTTCATTGACTACTACGCTCAGTACCACGACCTGTTGGCCCAGCTGCCGATTAAAGACGCGGCGGCTTTGACCCAGCGGTACGATGAACAGCTCGAATTTCACCGGCTGCCCCTGAGCTACACCGCTTCATTAATGTACCTGCGCGACTTATTGAGCGGCAGCGGGGTCAACCGGGCCTTCCAGTACGTCTTTATTGATGAAATGCAAGACTACTCACCCGCGATGCTGTATTACCTGCGCCACGCCTTCCCGCTGGCGAAGTTCACCATTCTGGGGGACAGCGAACAAGCCCTCTTCTACCCGCTGACCACCCCGGCCACCCTCCTGGCGCAAACCCAGGAATTACTGGCCGCCAAGCACCCCAAATTAGTCGCCCTGCGGCGGTCGTACCGGTCCACTAAGGAGATCACCGACTTTGCCAAGGCCCTTCTGCCCGACGGGGACGAAATTATTTCCTTCACCCGGCATGGTGCGATTCCGCAGCTATTGATCAGCCAAACACCGGCGCAATGGCACGCCGACTTAGTGGCTGCCATAACCGCCGCCCAAGCCGACTTCGGGAAGGTCGCCCTCTTGACGCGCGACCAGGCCCAGGCGGCGCAACTGTACCAACTCTTGTATGAGCGGGTGACCCCGCTGACCCGCCTGACCGCCACGGACAGCACCCTGCCCAGCGGGGTCGTCATTTTACCAACCTACCTGGCCAAGGGGCTGGAATTTGACGCCGTCATTATTCCCGACATCAGCACCCAGGCCTTCACCGCCCAAGATACTGGGCTGCTGTACACGATGGCGTCACGGGCCATGCACCACTTAACCTTGCTGTGCCCCGGCAAGCTCTCAAGTGTGGTAACCCCGGCCGCCCGCCAGCTCGTTCAAATGAAATTCACCAAGGCATAAAAAATGGCACGACCTGTTCGCAAGTCGTGCCATTTTAGCTTTGGTTAGCGGTGCAAGAGTCGGATCCGGCTGACCGCTTCAATTTGGCCCAGCGTGGCGACCAAGGCTTCCGCCGCAGTCGGGGGCATCGAGGCGACATCAACCATCGTGTAGGCGTAATCACCCCGCGAGCGGTTCACCAAATTTTCGATGTTGATCCCGGCGTTGGCAATCACCGTCGAGATCTGCCCCAGCATGTTGGGAATATTTTGGTGGATCAAGGTCAGGCGGTGATCACTGGCAAAGGGCGCCGACACGTTCGGCAGGTTGACCGAATTAACGACGTTGCCGGTTTCCAAAAAGGCCATTAATTCTTGGGCCGCCAGCTTGGCGCAGTTGGCTTCGGCTTCCACCGTCGAGCCGCCGAGGTGCGGCAAGATCACAACGCGGGGGTGCCCCTGAATCGTGGCGTCACTAAAGTCGGTCAAATACCAGCGGAGCCGGCCCGCATTGAGCGCCGCGATCGCCGCTTCGTTGTCCACAATGCCCAGCCGGGCAAAGTTTAACAGGACCGCGGTCGGTTTGAGCTGGGCCAGTAAACCGGCGTCAATCATCCCAGTCGTCTCCTCATTTTTTGGGACGTGGACCGTCACAAAATCGGCCCCGGCAACCGCTTCGGCTAAGGTTGCAGCTCGGTGCACGTTACGTGACAGGTTCCAGGCCGATTCCACCGACAGGTAGGGATCGTAGCCGACCACTTCCATTCCCAACGCTTCCCCCGCGTTCGCGACCAACGAGCCCACGTGGCCGGTCCCGATTACCGCTAATTTTTTACCGGCAATTTCCTGACCGTTAAACTGGCTCTTTTTGGCTTCCAGGGTAATGTCGGCCCCGGCGGCGACTTGTTGGGTCCATTCCGCGGCCGCAATCAGGTTCCGGTTGGCCGCAATCATCATCGCCAGGACCAGTTCCTTGACCGCGTTGGCATTGCCGCCCGGGGTATTAAAGACGGCGATCCCGGCGGCACTGGCCCGGGCGAGCGGGATGTTGTTAAAGCCAGCCCCGCAGCGGGCAATCACCTTCAGACTGGCAGGAAAATCATGCTCGTGTAAATCCACCGAGCGAATCATGTAGGCATCCGGGGCAGTTTGGGGCTGGTTAACCCGGTACTGGTCACTTAAGGTCGCCAACCCGGCCGGGGCAATCGCATTGTAAGTTTTAACGTGGTACATGCAGCTTCATCCTTTCTGGTTTCACGTGGAACATTAGTGGTGTTTTTCAAAGGTGGCCATGAAGTCACGTAGGGCGACGACCCCTTCGTACGGCATGGCATTGTACAGGCTGGCCCGCATCCCACCAACCGAACGGTGCCCCTTTAAGTTCAACAGACCCGCCGCCGTCGCTTCGGCAAGGAAGGCGGCATCCAGGGCCGCATCGCCGGTCACAAACGGAATGTTGGTCAAGGAGCGGGCGGCTGGGGCCACCGGATTGTTAAAGAGACGCGATTGCGCCAAGAAATCATACAGGACCTGGGCCTTGCGGGTGTTTTCAGCGGCCATCGCGGCAACGCCGCCCTGGTCTTGGAGCCACTTTAAGACCAGGTTGGCCACGTAGATTTGAAAGACTGGTGGGGTGTTTAGCGCTGAGTCTTTTTTCGCTAACGCCGCATAGTCAAGCATACTTGGCAAGCCAGCCGGGACCTGGGCTAAGCGGGATTTTTTGACGACGACAATCGTCACCCCAGCCGGGGCAAGATTCTTCTGGGCGCCGGCGTAAATCAAGTCAAATTGGTCAAAGGGATATTGTTGCCCCAAGAAGTTTGAGGATAAATCCCCAACCAGCGGGACGGACGTTGCGGGTAATTGGTGATAGGCCGTCCCGTAAATCGTATTGTTAGTCGTCAGGTGCAGGTAATCGTACTGATCTTTGGGAAGGGCCGGGAGCGCCGGAATGGTGGTATAATCCGGACCGGCATCAGTTACCACGTCCACCGTCAAATCTGGCAGGCGGCGGGCTTCTTCAACGGCGCGGGCCGCCCAGTGGCCGGTTTGGGCAATCGCGATCCGGTGATGCTTGACCGCTAAGTTTAATGGGACCATCGTAAACTGCAAGGTCGCCCCGCCCTGCAAAAACAGCACTTCGTAATCATCGCTTAGCTCTAATAAATTCAGTAAGCGTTCCTTGGCCTGGGCATAGAGCTCAGTAAAGAGGCTGGAACGGTGCGAAATTTCTAAAATGCTCATGTGACTGCCTTGGTAATCAAGCAATTCGGCTTGGACTTGCTGTAAGACTGGTGCAGGCAGGACCGCTGGCCCGGCCGCAAAATTATAAGTTGGCATAAGTTACCCCTTTCCGCTGGATCAACAAAGAAAAAAGGCCCCCACCGTGGTGGGAACCTCACTTTGCTGGTCCCCACCGGTTGTGGAGGCCACCCCAAATGACGGCCTCCTATTAGCTAGCAGACCGGGAGGAAGACAAATTGTCGTTTCGCTGTAACATCTGGACTTCCTCCTTTCCTTCGGGAACGTTTTTGTTAATCAAATTTTAATTTAAACTTCATTCTTTGTCAACACCCGGTGAAAATCTGCTACAATGAAGCCAGACTGATTCGTTAAAAGGAGGCCTTTCTATGACCGAATTACTGATTGTTCGCCACGGGCGGACACCCGCTAACGCTGCCGGACTCAAGCAAGGCACGATCAATACCCCGCAGACCTACCTCTCCGAGGTCGGTCGCGCCCAAGCTACCGAGCTGGCCGCCCACCTCGACCTGAGTGGCGCCAGCGCCCTGTACGTCTCCCCCTTGGAACGGACCAAGCAAACGGCCGCGATCCTAAACGCCCAAGCCCAATTGCCGGTGATCGAGGATGCGCGCTTGTTAGAAATTTCCTACGGGCAATGGGACGGGCAGTTAAATGCCGACCTGATGGCCCAGTATCCAGAACATTTTTACCCGCTGATTGAAGACGTCAAGCCGAGCTATGCGGCCGTGGCTCAGGGTGAAACTTTTGCGGCCGTCCAGGCCCGGGTGAAGAGCTTTACTGATGAGATCGCCCAAGCGCACCCGACCGAGCAAGTGGTGATCGTCACCCACGGCTTTACCGTCCGCTCCTTTGCCGCCAACGTGGTCAATTGCCAAGCCCTTGAAATCTTAGAACCGGCCAACTGCAGCGTCAGCAAGATTATCATCGACCCCACTACCCACGAACAACACCTGGTCTACTACAACCGCACCGCTACGATTAGCTTCTAAGGAAAAGTCCCCGGCTGGCAGCTGCCAGCTGGGGACTTTATTATTCACTGACCGCGGCCAAGTGATGGGTCGATTTTAACGAATGTTTCAAAATAAACGGGGCCAACAGGGTTGCCAAGACAATCACCGTGATAATGTCGGAGTAGTATTCCGTCGACAAGAGGTGGGCTTCATAGCCGATCTGGGCGGTAATCAATGACATCTCGCCCCGGGCAATCATCCCACTGCCGATGATATAAGAACTCGGCCAAGAGAAGCCCATTAATTTGGCGCCACCACCGGCCCCTAAAAGCTTCGTCAGGCAGGCCAGGATCGTCATGATAATGATAAAGATCCAAGCATGCCAATCCGTGCTCAACTTCATTGACAGGCCTACGTTCACGAAGAAAACCGGAATAAAGATCGCATAGCCAATCGGCACAAAGCTGCGGTTAATCGCCTCTTTTTTCTTGGTGTTGGCGACCGCAATCCCGGCAAAGAAGGACCCAACGGCCCCACTCAAGCCGACCACATCAGCTAAGGCGGCCATGCCCAAGCAGATCACCATTGCCATGACTGACGGAGCCGCAATCGTTAATAGTTGCCCGGCCAGGTGCATCAAAATGGGCGCCAACCAGCGAATCAAGAGGTAGGCCCCCCCGAAGAACAGGACCTGTTTGAGCAAGGTCAAGAGCAAGCTGCCGTGGCCCACGTCGGCCCCGGCGCCGCCATTCATACTGATCAAAATACTTAAGGCCATAACCGCCCCAATATCATCAGCTACGGCCGCGCCTAAAATCGTCGCCCCTTCTTTGGAGCCCAACTGCTGGTATTCCCGCAAGACGGCCACGGAAATGCTGACCGAGGTAGCGGCAAAGATGACCCCAATAAAGAGGGATTCGAACCACTGCAAGCCAAACAAATCGGCGGCCACGCCCATGACGATAATCGGCAGGAGAATCCCCGCCAAGGCCACGACAACGGCGGGCTTGAGGTATTTTTTAAGCAGGGACAAATCACTTTCCAGCCCGGCAATAAACATTAAGATAATGACTCCAATTTCTTGAAACTCATTGATCATTCCCCCGGGGTGGATCCAATTTAAGATCGCGGGACCCGCGATCACGCCGACGAGGATCTGGCCGATCACATCGGGGATCCCCACCCGGGTAAAAACGTGGGAAACCAGCTGGGTCACTAGCAGAATGCCAGCTAAAGTGGCAATAAATTCCATGTGCGATACCTTCCTTTCGCATCGTTACTAAGTGCCGAAACCGAAGGGCCAAAAAGGGGCAAACCACCCCACCAGCCGCGGTCGAACGGGGCGCGGGGTTGGTCAGGGGAGTTGAACCGCTCGTAAAGTACCCGGCAGCGGTCCCGACATATGAGGAAACACTTAACCAATTTTAATTATAACAACAAAAAAGCCGGTAGGGAAAGTTAAAGCTTCCCGACCGACCAAAAAGGCTTAATCAACAAAGCGGTGCCACAAGATGCGAATGAAGCTGGCCTTGTCGACCTGCTGGGTGGTGTATAAGTCTGCGTGTAAGCGGTGACGAGTGAGGCTTGACAAGCCAGTCGTTTTAACGCTCACGGTCCCGACCTTCGTCCCCCGTTTGAGCGGGGCGCGTAAGGCATCGTTGGTTGCCAGGCGCGGATTCAATTTCACGACTGCTTGGTACTTGGGCAAGCTAGCCCCAGGTTTGGTCCAAACCACTAGCGCAGGGGCTTGAACCGGCACTTTGAGCGGTAACCCGCCCTTGACCGTAATTCGTTTCGCCTGAGCGCTCAAGGTCAACTGCCGGGGCTGAATTTGTTGGTCGACCAACCATTGGTAGAGGTGTTGGGTCGCCGTAAAGCGACTGGTGGTCGTCCCATTAGCGTGTAAGACGACAGCTATCAAGGTCCGTCCTTGATAGGTCGCCGAAGAGGCCAAGCAGTAGCCCGCCGCGTGTGACGTCCCGGTTTTCAGACCGGTGTATTTGACCCCGGCCACTGCGTATGCCGCATTGGTCAAGAGCTGGTTGATATTAGTCAGCGTCTTGGAAGTACCATTCGGCGTGGTCAGTTGCATCGTCCGCTGACCGGCGACCCGGGCCGCCCGGGGATAGTGGGCCAGCAGGTAGCTGGCAATTTTCGCCACGTCCGTTGCACTCATTTCATTTTCGGCCTTGCCACTGACCCCTTTGACCTGAAGTTTGGTCGGCAGATCCTCATTTTGCAAGCCAACGGCATTGACAATCTGAGCATCCTTGACCCCAAGTGAGCGGGCCTTTTTTTGCATTTTCCGGTTAAAGGCGGCCGTAGAATCGCCCACCGCCCCGGCCAACGCCAAGGTTGCCCCATCAGCGGACTTAATCAGGGCCGCTTGGACCAGTTCGCCAACCGTATAGGTTGCCCCTTGCTTCAGGCCAGCATTGGAGTATTCCGGGTTGTTAGCGACCGCCGCCACGTCCTTTGAAATCGCTACGCGGGTATCCCAATGCAGTTCTCCACGCGCAATCTCATCTTCAATCACCAGGACGGTTAATAGTTTGCTGATGGAAGCAATTGGGAGTTTTTGTTGCGCGTTTTGTTGGTAGATAATCTGCCCGGTCTGGGCATCGACCAGCACGGCCGCTTTGGCATCAACAACCGCCGCGGTTGCCGCATGACCAGCTGGAGCCACGCTACTGACACAAAGGAGGGCCAGTAACAAGGCTAGGAGTTGGCGCAGTTTTTTCACGGTTCATTCCCCACTTTCATTATTTTTACCGTTTTCACAGCTTTTTTAACGCCTAACGATGTGAAATCACTCAAAATCAAGGGCCAACTTGCAAGAAAAATCATTTGGTGTATAATCCAAGCCATTAGGAGAACACACGAAGGATTGGTGAATTTTTTTATGCGCAAGAACCTCAAGGATGCCTATTTAACGGCCATTATCTTTTCGGTAATCGCCATTTTCTTGGCCCAGTTTCTGTATTAGGGAGGATTAATAATGAATTACATTCGTGCTTGGCTTAGTTATTTTTGGGACTACACCGTTCACCACAAGTGGTCCAAAGACATCTTGCGCGCGAACTTTCTTTACGTGTTGATTATCCTCCTGTACAGTTCGTTGCACCTCTTTTATGCTAATTTGCACTTGGTGCCCTGGGGATTGTTCATTCGGCTCCTGATCGTAATGAACTTCACCCTCTTCTTCAAGGCCCTGTTAGATTACTTGAGCCCTGATGATTAATAAATGGCCGTCGGTCGGTTGGACCGGCGGCTTTTTTTAGTCTTGAATCACAATTTTGGTGCCGACCGGCAAATTGGCGGCCATCCACTTGGCATCGGGTATCGACAGCCGAATGCAACCGTGCGAGCCAGTGCTCTTCCCCAGCTTAGCCGCTTCCTTGGCGTTATAAGCACCGCCCGCTACGGTCGGCACACTGTGGAAGAGGTAGGTACCGTGGTCCTTCCACGAGACCCAGTAGTTGGCCCCTTCGTTGAGGCTTTGGTTGAAAAAGGTATCGCCCCGTTCGGCCTGGGCATAGAAGGTGCCCGTTGGCGTCATGCTTTTCATTTGGCCGGTTTGGGGATCCTTTTGGTACATCCCACCGGTACTGTACATTGTGTAAAGTAATTTATTGCCATCGTACAAGTACGTCCGGTTATGCTTCAAGCTGACCTTAATCCAAAAGTTTTTGACCGTCTTTAAGTCCGGGTACGGGACCGTTTCCGAAGATTTGTGCCAGTCGATTGGCGTCCGCATGTGGGCCGAATCGCCCGCTTGCGTTACCGAATCAGCTTGGACGGTTTGGGCGGATTGGGTAACGGTGGCCGTAGTCTTAAGCTCGTCATTACCCTTGACGCGCGACCACTCTAAATGAACACAGAGAATCACCATCAGGCCACAAATGACCCAATAGAAGATCCTCAGGTTTTTACTGTTCATGTATTTTCTAACTCCTTAACTAAAGTTTCGCTAATTGCTACTAAATCCTAGCCTACTCCCTTCGGCATGATTATTTAATGAACGTTTTTTGCCGTTTTTCGCAGACAAACCCTTTTCGTCACTCATTCCCAGCAGGTTCAGCTTCGCCGCCATTGGCTAATTGCTGAACCTGCTTCTCAATTGCTCCTGGCAAAGATTGCAATTGTTATTACTAAAATACCTTTAAATCGGTATTTTAACCCCGAAGTTTAAAGCCATCTAGCGGGCTTGAACCGCCGACCTCACCCTTACCATGGGTGTGCTCTACCTAACTGAGCTAAGATGGCATTTTTAGTATACCAGATCATTCCGCGCAACGTGAGCATTTTCCTCGGGTTTGGTCCTGGTGGCGAGTACAATTAAGGTAATTTACCACCAACAGAAAGGATCAGCAACATGCAACCAACTGTCTTAATTCCCGCCGTAATTGGTGACGTCAGCCAACCACTGTTTGCCAAGGCCGGGATCAACGTGATTACCGTTCCGACCGTCGACGCCGCTACCCTTGTCCAATACGGCCAGCAAGTCGATGGGGCCATCCTTGGCCTCGAACCCATCCCCGATGCGACCTTTGCCAAGACCCCGCGGTTGAAGATCTTAGCCCGGCTGGGCGTCGGCTACAATAACGTCAATCCAACCGTCGCCAAGGAACACGGCGTGGTCGTCTCGATCACGCCGCGGGCCAACTACAACACCGTCGCCGAAGGAATTTTAGCCATGATCTTCGTATTGGGCCGCAACTTAATGGCCAGCAACCGGGCGATTATGAGTGGCCACTGGCCAGCCGTGCGGGCCAACGGCGGGCACGACATTCTGGGCCAAACCCTCGGTATTATCGGCTACGGCCGCATTGGTCGGGCCCTGGAAGAAAAAGCGGCCGCCTTAGGGATGAAGATCTTGGTCAACAACGGCGACCACCCCAAGCAGCCCCGCTTTGGCCAGTTCGTCGACTTACCGACCCTCTACCGGGAAAGTGACTTTATTTCCTTAACCCCACGGGTCACTCCAAAGACGACCGGGATGATCAATAAGGATACCCTAGCCCTCATGAAGCCAACCGCCAACCTGATCAACTACGGGCGGGGCCAACTGATCGTAACTGACGATCTGGTGGCGGCCTTAAAGCACCACCAAATTCACGCCGCGGCTCTGGATGCTTTTGATCCCGAACCGCTGCCGGCAGACAGCCCGCTCTTGCAGCTCGACAACGTCTTTTTAACCCCGCACGTGGCCGGCGGCACGATTGAAGCCAATGCCCGTGCTGTCCACGATGCCACCGAAGAAATCATCCGGGTCCTGAGCGGCCACGCGCCGTTATGGGCCGTCAACGAATAGGAAAACGCCTGACCGCAACTGGTCAGGCGTTTTTTGATGTGATTCTCTTTCAAATCATGAATACCGATCCGTCCTAATTATCACTTGCCCGCCGCTGGGGTGAAGCAAATCCAGCGGCCGAATGAATAATTATCGATTGATGTTCATTCATGGTGTATAGATTACACCGCTTCGCCACCGTTGGCAAGCATTTTGCGTAAAATGTTTCATCCGAAGGCATTAGCGCAACAACTCACCCACGGCCTGCAAAGTCGCGGCATTTAAGGCCGCGCCCGCTTGTGAGATGGTCGTTAAGTGGCCTTCTAACAAGCGGTGGTATAAGTCAGTCGCGGCTTGGCGATGAGCGCGATCCTGCTCCCCGCAGAAAATATCCACCCGGCACTGGACGTGCATCAACTGGTTGGTCAAATCCCGGTGGGCGGCGGTCCGGTAGAGGACCAAGGTCGCCGCCTTATCCAGGGCCGTAGCCTTAAAGCAGCCCGCCCCCTTCAAGTGTAGGCCCGCTAATTTTGTCCGGTAACTACCGGTCTGATAAGCCGGCGCCACCAAGACTAAGCGATCCAAACGACCAAACTGCGTCGTCGCCACCGTCAACGCTAAAAAGGCGCCAAAACCGTGGCCAACTAAGGTAACCGGCTGGGGCAACTGGCGAACCAGTGCCACCGTCGCTGCCACCAGTTGCTCAAAGTCCCCATCAGCCGCAACTAAGGTCCGGTAATCGGCCACCTGCAAGGTGCGGTAACCGACCGGCAAATTCTGCCATGGTGCAACCGGCGTTGCTAAGTCGGGTAATACAAAGACCGTCCCCATTATTCAGCCCCCAAGTCAATGTCCAAGACAATCGGGGCGTGATCCCGCCGCGCCCCAGTATCCATCATCGTTGAGGCTTGGACCTGCGCTTTTAAGCGATCCGATACCAGCCAGTAGTCGATCCGCCAGCCGGAATTGTTCTGCTTAGAAGTCACCGCCCGTTGGGCCCACCAAGAGTATACGCCGGTTGTGGTCGGATTCAAATAGCGGAAGGTATCGGTAAAACCGGCCGCCAACAGTTTACTAAACTGCCCCCGTTCTTCATCCGTAAAGCCAGCCGAGTGGTGGTTGTTAGCCGGGTGCGCGAGGTCAATTTCCTCGTGGGCGACGTTAAAGTCCCCGCTGGCAATCACCGGCTTTTGCGCATCCAATTCCTGCAAGTATTGGCGGTAACAATCATCCCACACTTGCCGTTCGGCCAAACGCTTGAGGCCACTGCCGGCGTTAGGCGTGTACACTTCCGTTAGGTAGAAGGTCGGAAATTCCAGCGTGATGATCCGGCCTTCTTGATCCATCGGCGCCGGGGCGCCAATTGTCGGGTAAGTGACCGTCGGCGCATAGGCCGGGTGAATCAAGTACATCGTCCCCGCATACCCCTTGCGGGCGGGTTCGACCGAGGAACGCCAAACGACTTGGTAGTCCTTAAACAAGTCCGCCAGGGCGGCCAAGTGTTTTTTCGTCGGGCCAGCGGCGGACAACTTGGTTTCTTGAATCGCGACCACCGCCGGGGCTTGGGTGGCAATGTTTTGTAGGGTCGTACGGGTTTCGGCGGCCCGGGCCGAGGTGCCGGTCAAGGCCGCGTTAATGGAATCAATGTTCCAGGAAATAAACTTCATTTTGCTTCGCTCCCTTTGTTTCTTCTACCGATTAGGATACCAGAAAGTGGCCGCGCTGACACGGTTGGCACCCCTTTTTTCCAATTTCTGAATTTCCCCCGGAGATATCTATAAAGATGTGAAGTCGCAATGGCCGTCCCACGGCTGTTTCCCCTAGCTATAAATATTCCCGGTGGTCAGCTCCGTCCCTTTACGAAAAAACGCCGGACCCCACCTGGTCCAGCGTTCGCAATTACATTAATTTTTGCCGGGAATAAGCAAAGTAGAAGATCACCCCGGCTACCAACCAGGCCCCGTAGGTCAACCACGCGTCCAAGCTGATGTTGCCCAGCAGCAAGACACAGATTAAGATCGACAGGATTGGCAAGGTGTGGCCAAATGGCACCTTAAACGGCCGCTTGAGATTCGGGTGCTGGCGCCGCAACAAGATCACCACTAAGGAGATCAAGGCAAAGACGGTCAGGGACCCGACGTTGGCAATCAAGGCCAGGTTGCGTAGGTTGACAAAGCCGGCTAAGGCTGCCGCCAGGATCCCGTTAATCCACAGGGCCCGGTTCGGACTTTGGTGGCGTTCATCCAACTTAGCCCAGGCGCTCGGCAACAGACCCCCGCGGCTCATCGCCATCGTTACGTTTGCCCCGGCGTACACAAAGGCATACACCACGGCCATGATCCCGAGGATCGCCCCGGCCGAGACAATTTGCGCCGTCAAGGTGTGGCCCTTTAATAAGAGGACCGTCGCCATGGCTTCAGAAACGTTCAGATCCTTATAGGTCACGACCCCGGTCATCACCAAGCTGACTACCACGTACAAAGTCGTCGAGACGAGCAGCGAGATGATAATCGCCCGCGGCAGGTTCTTTTGGACTTGCTTGGCATCTTCAGCCGACGTCGCCAAAGCATCGAAGCCCAGGAAGGTAAAGAAGACCGCCGCCGCACCGGACATCACCCCACTGCCGCCGTACGGGAAGAAGGGGTGCCAGTGGGTCGG
>HHCFD02800__coassemble_491_pt1 | contig 35335 bp, 35 predicted proteins | sample HHCFD02800__metabat2_high_PE_037 | metagenome-assembled genome bin HHCFD02800
AAGACGGCAGGCAACATCTGTAACACCCAGACTTTTTTGCCGACGGTTAACCCACCGTAGCCAGCAACTACAATCACAAATAGTAGTAACAAGCTCCAAACCTGAAACCGGACCGCCCCACTAAAGAACCACAGCGTGCTAATCAATAAGAGACCCAACATGCCATTATAGATTCCCTGGTTAGCCATTGCGACCCGCGCTTCTGGCTGACGCGCGTATTCTTCACTCAAACCAAAGGCCTTGGCTTGTTGGTGCGGCTTGGCAAACATTTCTAGCACCATAATCCCAAGATGCTCTAAACCAACCAAGCAGACTAAGCCAATTGCAATCGTCACCTTAACTCCTCCCCTTCAAGCTTTTATTCGGTCATTGCTACCCAATGATTAATTGGACCATATTGGTGGCCCACCGTCAAGCCATTTGCAATTGCAGCATGCACCAATTTATTTGCCCGTCGGATAGCTGCGGCGACGGTCGCCCCCTTGGCCAACTCAGCGGCAATAATCGCCGAAAAACTGTCGCCCGTCCCGTTAACGCGATCAGTCGGGACATATGGTTGCGTCAGCCAAAAGGTCGTTTGATCCGCTAGACGGACAAAATCTTTGACCGGCGTCGTTTGTCCTGCCACGTGTTGGCCCTTGATCACCACGTTCTTTGCCCCTAGCGCTTGTAATTCTTCTGCCGCCGCCTCAATTTCAGCCGGCGTAGCCAACTCCTTACCAGTCAATTTCTGGGCTTCAAAAAAGTTAGGCGTTAAAACGGTCGCCAACGGGATAATCCGTTCCCGGAATAATTCATAGGCCGATTGTTCCAACAGCATCGCCCCATGCTTGGTAATGATGACCGGATCAACTACCAGCGGCCCGAACTTGGCTTCATCGTATGAATCGGCCACCACGTTAATCACTTCATCGTTGGCCAGCATCCCGGTCTTAGCGGCGCGAATTTGAAAATCCGCCGCTAACACTTCAAATTGCTTGGCAATAAATTCTGCCGGCATGACTTGACTCGCATAAATGCCGTGTGAATTTCCCGCTACCGCTGCGGTTAAGATCCCGTGACCATAAACCTGATCTGCAAAAAAGGCATGTAGGTCCGCGGGCATTCCCGCACTCCCGTCCGAATCGTGTCCCGCAATCGTCAACGCTTGAATTGTTTGTTCCATTCCACATTCCTCCGTCAGACCTGAAGTTCCTGTTTTTAATGATATTTTAATTCTATCATAAGGATTGTCAAATGTTGAATTGAATATTTTGATCTTTTTGTGTCAAGCGGTTGACATAGAACTAAAAGAAGCATAGAATCAATGATCGTAAAGTGAAGTTTTTCACCAATAGGAGGAAAGAGACATGCAAGAATCCCACGTGGTCAATACCCGGTCGATCTCAATGACCGCCAGTATTGCTTATTTTGCCCTTTCGATTGTCATCAATTCGATGGGGAATGTGTTAACCCTTGTGACAAGTTCACATATTCACCCCCAATTTCTGGGGTCAGCTTATTGGACGGCGGCCGAAAACAACCTCGGTTATGCTATTTTAGGTAAGGATAACCCCTTAGCGTTATTCTGGGCCTTTATGGTTCTAGGAATGTTAACGTCCGTTTTAAACGCCATCCTAATGAAGAAATGGGATTGGAAACGGATTGGCGGGAATTTTATCTTTATGTTACCCTTCTCGATCTTTATCCAATGGTTCTCCAACATCTTTAATCGGATCATGCCCGACGCCCATTCCCTTGGGATGATCATCTTGTACGTGGCCATCAACTTTTTAGGGGTGGCATTCATCGGGGTAGCCATTTCAATCTACCAACGGGTCAACCTCGTGCTTCACCCGGCTGATGATTTATACCAGATTTTGCGGTTCCGCTTTTGCAAGGGAAATGCCACCATTTCCATGTGGATGTCTTATATTCCGCCAACGCTGTTTGCCCTAATCGCATTACCAAAGATGGGCTTAGCCAACTTCGGGTTGGGGACCATCTTTGCTTTACTGTTCCAAGGCGCGATTACCGGCTGGGCTGATCAGCATATTTTTGGTCGCTTAACCCACCAGGCCTTAGACCTTGGCAACTAAGTTTTACACTGATATGAAAGGAAGTTTTACTAATGGCATTTAACAAGAGTTTAGCAGGTTACTTTGATGATTTACAACACGTCGGCATGCCAACGGATGATTTGCCAAAGACGGTCGCATTTTGGGAAAAACTCGGCTTTAAAATGACCGGGAACTTTGATACCGATAACCAAGGCAACCAAGTCGTTTTCATGAGCTATGCCCACTTGACCCTTGAAATCTGGACCGGGGATGGCGCGGTCCACCAAACTGGGGCCATCAACCACCTCTCCTTAAATACCAGCGATGCCGATGCGGCGTTTCAAGCTGCCAAGGCCGCTGGCTTTAAGCTGAAGGAAACGGAAGTACAACACCTCGACTTCTGGGACCAAGGGATCAAGTTCTTCAACATCGAAGGCCCTAACAGTGAGACGATCGAATTTTGTGAAATCGTCAAGTAGCCAATAAAGAAAATAAAGAAGCAGTTGGCACGCGCCAACTGCTTCTTTTTATTGTAAACCATCAATTTCTGCTTGCACCGCTTGGGCTTGGGTTTCTTCACCATTAATCAACAACAAGCTCTTGGCAATCGTAAAGTTTTGCAAGGCCGTTGCCCGGTCCGCTAATAATTCCGCTGCCTTCGCCGTGATTTGGTAGTAATCACTTAGCAAGAACATCGTCAGGTCTTCCCGGCAGATGTCAATCCCGCGTCCAGCAATTGCCATCGCATCATTCGGCTGCTTCAGCTTCAAGTAGAGGTCGGCAATGTTGCGGTAAATGATAATCCATTGCCGCTTGCCCCCCGTTAATTGCTTTTCGTCAATCAACGTCACGGCCCGCTGCAAGAACTTCAGCGCCCGCTCTTCATTGCCCCGCTTTTCGTAAGCCATTGCCATCCCCACGGTTGTTAAGGCCCAGTAGATATTGGCACTCATGGTTGAGAACTGGGTAAGGATCAATTCAAAATTGAAAATAGCCTCGTCAACCTGACCGGTTGCCACTTGCAAGACCCCTAACAGGTAGTAGTAACGTTGCTTATCAAAGTCATTTTGCAATTTCTTGACTTTGATCTTCTTTAAGCGGGCTTCCGCTTCTTCGTAGTCCTCTTGGACAATCAGCAGACTGATTTCATCGAATTGCGAAGTCATTGAAACATCGTCATTTTCGATGATCTTATCAACCGGAATATCTAAGCGGGCACAGATCGCCGTTAAAATATTCATCTTCGGAATCCGATTCTGCTTTTCCATTAAACTAATGGTGGCTTGCGTACAGATCCCTTCCGACAATGCCGTTTGGGACAGGCCCCGCTTCCGGCGAATTTGCTTTAAAACATCACCTTTTAAACGCATAATGATTCCTTCTCCCTATGGTATTCGCCTGGTAACAAATACCGTTTTTTATTTCTTGACCATACTTTACCACAAAAATTATGTGAGTGAAAAACATAAGCCTTAAAAAATATAACATATTCTTTTTTAATAAGAAAGAGTAATCAATCAACTTATGCTTTGCGGGGTTTGCTTCCCAAATCTACTTATGATTTCAAAAAAGAGTGGGTGATCAACAGATAGTTAATCACCCACTCTTAATTTAACGCCCGATTTTCATTATTTCTTCAATCACCCGTTAAATATTAATAAGAAATCTTAATGGTACCGTTTTTCCCCAACGTGTTCTTCACCCAAGCTCTTGAAACTATAACTAATCTCGTTGTTGTGGTTAAACTCTTCAATCCCCAATTGGATTAAACGGTCAATCAATTCCGAGTAGTCAATCCCCGAAATCTTCCACATTTGCGGGTATAGACTGATGTTGGTAAACCCTGGCAAGGTGTTGGGTTCCCCTAAGTACGGGACATCGTTTTGGTCGACCAAAAAGTCTAAACGCGCCATCCCCTTCAAGTCCAAGGCCTTGTACGCCTTGAGCGCCATCGTGGTAATTTCTTCACGTAACTTATCGGACGTTGGCACTGGCAAGTCAAAGACCACGCCGGAGGCATCAACGAACTTATTGTTATAGTCGTAGAAATCATCACCTGCTGGAACACTGATCCCGCCCAGCTTCGAAGCAATCGGTTCTTCATTTCCTAAAATCGAAATTTCAATTTCCCGCGGGTGATCCAAGCCTTGTTCAACTAACACCTTAAAGTCATAGCCAAAGGCATCGGCCAAGGCTGCATCATATTCGGCCGCACTGGTCACCTTGTGAATCCCAACTGAGGAGCCTTGCTTAGCAGGCTTCACAAAGACCAAGCCCCCTAATTCTTCTTCAATCCGGTGCCATGGGTAATCAGCCCGGTTATCCGGCGTCAAGAGGATGTATGGGGTATTGCGAATCCCCGCGTGGTCTAAGATCCGCTTGGTCAAATCCTTGTCAAAGGCCATCGCTGACCCCGCAATTCCCGTCCCGATGTATGGCTTCTTTAGCAACCGGAATAAGCCTTGGACCGTCCCGTCTTCACCGAGGTTCCCGTGAATGACTGGGTAGAAAAAGTCAATTGGCCCGGCCGCTTCTAAAACCTTGATTGGAGCCAATGGTGAATCCAAGTCCATCTTCGCGTAGGCTTCTTGCACGACTTGGTCCTCCGGTTCCCCATCAAAAATTCGCCGGGAAGCTTCGTCATCGATCAAGATCCCATCTTTGGTAAACATGAAAAGCTTAACGTCGTACTTTTCTTTATCCATCGCATCGTAAATGTTGTGCGCGGATCGCTTGGAAACATCGTGTTCAGAAGAGTTCCCCCCAAATAAAAGGGCGACGTGAAGTTTATCTTTTGCCATAACTATCTCCTTTATTCAATTGTCAATTTAAAACCGTAACTCTTGGAAACTATATTATAACATAAGCGCTACCATTTTAACCACGGTTTTCTTGTTCCATAATCGCCTGCACGACTTGGGCCGGCAAAGCACTATCCAGCAATAATAACTGGAGCAAGTGCCGGTAGTTAAAAACCCGGTGCCAAGTTGCCGGCTTATTCGGGTCTTGTTTATCCATTTCCTGTCGCCAAGCCTTGAGATCTTCAATAAAATAACGCGCGTACAACGGGTGTGTCTTTACTGCTTGGGCGATGAAAGCGGCTCCTTCATCCGGCTCGCCCATCGTTAATGGCGCCCGCAAGCGACGATAGGCCACCAAGTAGGCAGCTACCAAAAACAATTTATCGCCGCGGTTAAGCCGCTCGTCGGCACAAATTTCATTGCATAAACCGGCATAGGCCGCAAAGGTTTGCACCCATCCGGCCCCTTCCACAAAGCCCCGTAAATCCTTTTCCCCCAGCATCGCCACGACCAACCGATTACTGAGCCGTTTGAGAGTCGCAACCTCAATCGGGCGCTCCTGCTGGCGCGCCGCATATAAGACAAAACGCAGGAGCACTAAGGTCAAGCTGCGCGCGTATACCCCAGGACTGTTGCGTTCCAACAAATGATCGTATAAATACTTGCTTTGACTCAACTGGACTGCCAACCACTGCAACTGGTCATTGGTCAAACGATGATGATCAATCGCCCAGTTCATCCAGCTGACCACTTGATGGCGCAAGTGCCCGTCGGCCGTCTGGATCGCCACGAGTAAGTCAGCCAAAAAATCGTCTGACACGCTGCTGGCCTGCGGGGCGCCATCCGTCATCATCAAATGCATTTCGACAATAAAAACCGGATTGACCGTTGGCGTTTCCCGTGGGGTCCGCCGGTGCCCTTTCAGCTTATCAGCTAGCTTGGCTAACTGATCCCGGGCTTCGTAATAAATTTCTCCCGCAGCTAATTGTTCGTGAATCATCACGGCTTGGCGTTCGAATTCACCAAATTCCTTCACTACCCTAACCCCTTTTTCTGCTTTTCTTCATTCTAACACAGCCCGCTTCTAAACGGTGACCAGGCGAAGCAGCCAAGCACTCGTTTGCCCCGCTGGTTCAATTTGCCCTTGCCAAACCGGATTCAAGGCCACGACTTGGCCAGCGATCGGACTATTTAAAGTCACAATCCAATGTTGGGCTTCAATGGTGGCAAAGGGGAGGCCAACTTTTAAAACCGCCCCCGGCGCCGGAAAATCTAAAAAATATAATTTGCCAAGTTGGGTTAACGCCGTTGGGGTTAAACCCAGGGTGATTTCATTGCCCGTTCGTTTAACCCACCAGGGATCAATCAAAGTTGTCATCGCATTGCCTCCGTCCAAGTTAATGTTTTCAGTGTAGCCAGCCGCCCAGTCCTCGTCAAGCACCGGCTGGCATGCTAAAATAAGGCCATTCACTAAATATGTAAAATTTCTCAATGTTCAAGGAGGCCTTTTCTTTGAAACGAATCCCTTGGCGCTACTGGTTGCTAATCACCAGTGGCTTGCTCTTTTTACTGGATTGGTACCTGGTCGCAAGTCAAAATTCGGCGGTCTTAGCCTTTGATCATCACATCCGGTGGCTGGTCAATACCCACCGCACCCCTGCTCAGACCGCTTTTTTCACCCACTTTACCCGCCTGTTTGATCCCTGGCCCGCTGTGGGGTGGGCAGGCTTATTTGTCCTTTGGTTGAGTTGGCACCGGCAATGGCGGTGGACGGCCCAGTTTAGTCTTGCGCTTTGCAGCGGCACTCTACTCAACAAAGTCATCAAACACTTAGTTAACCGTCCGCGGCCCAACGCGGAAGTCTTAATGCATTACGGTGGCTTTTCCTTCCCCAGTGGGCACTCCAGTGGGGCGGCTTTACTGTTGGGCGGGATTCTCCTCGTCTTATTAGCCAGCCCCCTCTCCCGACGGACCAAGGGGTGGGGCAGTCTTTGCTTGGGCGGCCTAATTATCTTAGTGGGCTGCTCCCGGATTTACGTTGGCGCCCATTTCCCCAGCGATGTGCTCGGGGGCTGGTGCCTGGGGATCTTCGTCTTAAGCCTTTGGCAGATTGTTTTTACGCATTTTCTGCCGCACCCCACGGCGCTTTAAGCCTTTAAAAAAGCAAAATGCCAGTGACTACGGACGCAGCCGCCGTCACTGGCATTTTGTTTATTATCATTTAACAGCAATTAGCCTAAGATCGCCTTTAATGCTGCGACCTTATCCAATTGTTCCCATGGCAGTTCAATATCGGTCCGCCCGAAGTGCCCATAAGCCGCCGTTTGCTTGTAAATTGGCCGCTTGAGATCCAACATTTGAATAATCCCGGCCGGCCGCAAGTCAAAGACCTGTTGGATGGCTTTAATCAATTCTTCTTCGCTCTTGGTCCCCGTTCCAAAGTCGTCAACTGAGATCGAAACTGGCTTGGCAACCCCAATCGCATAGGCAATTTGGACTTCTAATTGCTTGGCGTAACCAGCGGCTACCAAATTCTTGGCAATGTAGCGGGCCGCATACGAAGCCGAGCGGTCAACCTTTGTGGCATCCTTGCCGGAAAAGGCCCCGCCCCCGTGGTGAGCCGCCCCACCATAGGTATCAACAATAATTTTCCGGCCCGTCAAACCGGCATCCCCTTGGGGCCCACCGATCACAAACCGGCCCGTCGGGTTAATGAAGTACTTGGTCTCATCATCTAGCAGTTCAGCTGGGATGACTGGTTGAATCACTTGCTCTAAGACATCGTGGCGAATCTGGTCTAAGGTAACGTCGGGTTCGTGCTGGGTACTTAATACCACGGTATCAACCCGCTTGGCCACGTGATTTTCATCGTATTCAATCGTCACTTCCGCCTTCGCATCTGGTCCCAAGTACGCTAATTGCTTATCCTTACGCAACTTGGCAATCCGCTGCATTAAGTGGTGACTGAGCATCAATGGCAATGGCATGTATTCGGGCGTTTCGTCCGTGGCATAGCCAAACATCAGCCCCTGGTCACCAGCCCCAATTTGATCCAAGGGGTCCACCCCACCATCGCGGACTTCCAAGGAGTCGTCAACCCCTTGGGCAATGTCGGCCGATTGCTCATCCAAGGAGACAATGACGGCACAGTTATCGCCGTCAAAGCCGTACTTGCCATTCGTGTAGCCAATTTCCTTGATCGTTTCGCGAACCACCTTTTGGATGTCAACATAGGCCGTCGTTGAAATTTCCCCGAAGACCAGGACCAACCCGGTCGTTACGGACGTTTCGACTGCCACCCGGGCTTCCGGGTCCTGAGCCAACAGGGCATCCAAAATCGCGTCAGAAATCTGATCGGCAATCTTGTCCGGGTGCCCTTCGGAAACGGATTCGGACGTAAATAAGTGTTTCTTCATTTTGATAATTCCCCCATATCTTCAATAACTGAATGTGCGGTTACAAGGCAGCGGGTGTTAACCACCCTCCCATCGGGAATTTGCTTCATAACGCGTCAATCTTAACATATTTGCCATCAGCTATTCAATGCCAGCCAGATTAAAGTTATACTAAAGGAAAGTTTTGGGGAGGAATTTATCGTGCGCCGTTTAAACAGCCAACAATACCACGTTGCCTTTGACCAGTGGCAACAAATCTTAGCTACTGCCGCCATTGTTTTTATCAGTTGGTCCTTTGCCCCCTTCAGTTATGCCGTAGGGGTGTCTGGGACCCACTTTAACGCCCACATGGGGATGTTGTTTTTGTATGAGTTCTTGATTGCTTACAGCTTGGTGTTATTGCTCAAGCACCGCTTTCAAGCCCCCCTCGCGTGGCCACTGTTGGGCCTAAGTGCGCTGTGTGCAATCGCCGGGTTTATCACGACCCCCTTAGTCATGCTATTGCTCTTATTATTGCCTTTGTTTACGGTCCTGTTAACCTGGCCAACTCTGCAGCTGCAAAATGAGTTAGGGCTGTTCACCTGCGGGGCATTACTGATGCTCACCGTTCCGGTAGGCGTCGCCTACACCAGTTTGCACTTTATTTCCTGGGAAATCGTAACCTACCTGCTACCGGTAATGACTACGACTTGGTGCTTCTGGGCACCTTTCTTCATGCCCCGTTCCAACCGGCGGGCCCTGGTAATGCTGATTGCCCTGTTGATTTTACTAATTTCTTTGCTCTCGCATCCCCTCCGCTGGCCAATTTTAGCCGCCGGATTGATTAGCTTAGGGTGGTGGTTATTTACCATGTACAAAAAGACCCCGGAACCTTCCTTATTGTTGACTTGTCTAACCCAAATGCTGGTAATCGTCTTTACTTACTGGAGCTAAAATCACGGTGGCGGTAAGCTGAATCAACAGCTTACCGCCACCATTTTTCTTTACTCCGGTAACCGACCGTTAATTATCCCGACCGCACACAACCACGCAAAAACGGTCTTAGGCCCTGTCCGTTGAAAACCTTGGGCCTTTAATTGCTTTGCAAAGGTCGTCGCAAGCGGCATCGTAGCTGGCAAGCGGCCAGCCTGATCCGGCAGCAATCGCAACACCTCCCCGCCGGTAACTGCCCACGCTACCGGCGAAAGATAGCGGCCGGCTTGATGCCATTGAGCCAGCAATTGCGCATTGTGACAACAAGCTTGAATTTTGGCCCGGTTACGAATAATCCCTGAATCATTTTGCAGCCGGTCGACATCCGCGGCCGTAAACGCGGCGACCGCTTCAATTTCAAAGTTGGCAAAGGCTGCTTCAAAGGCTGCGCGACGTTGCCAGACTTGTCGCCAAGCGAGCCCGGCTTGGAAGATTTCTAGACATAGCCATTCAAACAACTCGTTTTCGCCATAGACCGGCCGCCCCCAATAATGATCGTAGTAATCCTTCATGAGGGGGTGCTGAGCCCAGGTTGGGTAGTGCTGATTCATTTTGCTTCACCTCGCTGATTTAATGGAACAGCAATTTGCTGTCCTTATCTTATATATACGTCAAACCAGGAGATTTATGATGAATATTTTTAAATTTATATTGTTGCCCGATGCTCGCGCAACCCGAACGCCAACAGCAATCCCAAGCCGGCCAAGCCCAGCATCACCAGACAAACTTGCCGGTAGCCCCCGATGGCAGCGGGCAAAAGTGCGATGCCACGGTGCACAGCAGCTTGCGTTTCCTGGGTTAACAATAAAGTCATTACCGCAACGCCGGTGGAACCAATCAACTGCCGAAAAGTGGTAATCACGGCCGTCCCGTGCGCTACCAGTGCGTCCGGCAAGGCATTCGCCCCGAGGGTAACCGCTGGCATCATGACGAAGGCGTTGCCCCCTTCAATCACCATCGCCGCCCCAATCATTGGTAACAGGTGGCCACTGGCAACCTGCCACCAAGCTAACAGCCATCCGCCAGCAATTAACCCCATTCCCAGCATTAAGGTTGGCTGAAAGCCCAAGCGATCGGCCAAGCGCCCCGTCAGCGGGTTTAACAGGCTCAACAGCGCGGCCCCCGGAACCAAGGCCAATCCTGACCAGAACGGACTCAGGTGCAATACTTCCTGGTAGTACAAAGGAAAAATAATCGTGGTAACAATCAAGGCCACGTACGCCAAGGACGTCAGTAAAATTGCCAAGTCATACTTAACGTTCAGCAACACGCGCAACTCTAAGACAGGCTGCGGTAAGTGAAATTGGCGCCAGGTAAACCCAGTTAGCATCGCTAGGCTGAGCAAAACTCCTGAACCATACCAATACCAAGCCACTCCTGGCTTGCCAATTTGATCGATCCCTAGCATTAAACCTATGATCCCCAATAATAAGACCAATGAACACCAATCCAACTCCGACTGGCGGCGTGGCAAGACATCCCGAATTGCGCCCCCGCGCGCTACCAACAAGACGAGGGTGATGACGACGGCAAAAAAGATGAAGACCGCCTGCCAAGCAAACATTTTCAGTAAAATTCCAGCCACAATTGGCCCGCACGCTAGGGCTGAGCCCATTACCAACCCCGCCAATCCCATCGTCGTCGCGCGTTGGTCCTTGGGGGTGATCTCTAAGAGGACCGTTTGATACGAAGGAAATAATAAGCCAACCCCGCCGGCTTCCAGAATCCGGCCGACCATCATGATCCCAAAACCGGCCGCCCCCCAAGCGGCGGGGGCCGCGACAATAATCAGCGTTCCTAGGTCAAACATCCCGAGGGCCAGAGTGAACATAGCCGGAAAGCTCAAATTATTCAACAGCCAGGGCGAAATCGGCATACTGATACACATGACCAGCATAAACCCGGTCGTCAGCCATTGAATTACATCAGCTGATAAGCCAAAACTGTGCATCAAGGTCGGGTACGCGGTCGAAAGGGCCGACTGGCTCAACGACATAGTGAACGTACCAAGCAACAAAGTAACGATAAACCAGCCCCGCCGATATGGGGCGCCCGTTTGATCCAAGGTCGTCATCAAAAATTCCTTCTCCCTAAATTTAGAATGATTCTTAACGGGGATCATTATAGGTTTCCCAAATATTTCTGTCAATGCTATAATAAAGACAAAGTAAGAAACACAAAGGGAGGGATTAACTTGGCACAAAATGAATTAGCCCACGCGCTTGAAATTTTAAAATCACATAAGGTCCGTTTGACCCCCCAGCGCAAAACAATTCTAAACTATTTGATTACCCACCACACACACCCCAGTGCGGAAATGATTTACGAAGATCTCAAGCAACATGACGACAGCATCAGCATTGCCACGGTGTACAATACCGTCCGCTTGCTCGTTGACTACCATTTAGTCATTGAGCTCAAAAACGGGGATGGCTCCACGCACTTTGATTACTTTGGGCAGCCCCACTACCACGTCGTCTGCGAAAACTGTGGCAAAATCGCCGACGTGTTTGCGCCGGAGTTCAGCCGCTTAAACCAGCAGCTCGACGAAATTACCCGGCAGCAGACCCACTACTTGGTCAACCGGACGGATATTGAAGTCAAGGGCTTATGTCCCGAATGCCAAGCTAAACTTGGTTTATTGCATAATCGCTAAGGATATCTTTTTGAGGTGAAGACAGTGATTTCAAACGAACAACGTGCCCACGAAATTGCCATCGCCCTGATGGCCAAAACCGCGGATCCCAAGCAGCCGATTGAGGCTTACCACGACTACATCAACTATTTGTTGCCGATTCTCAAGGAAATCGACAAGGATTTCCCCATGGGAATCAAGGAACATTTAGAATAGCGTGGGCTGGGGCCGCGCTTTTTTATATTCAAAAAACTACCCTTTTTTCAGAATTAATGATATAGTTAACTGATATTTGAACTGATCATTCGCAAATCGCAGATCATATTATAAATTAAAAAGTGGCGCTTCTGTGCTCAGAAAGGATGTACCAGCATGACTTTACCTAGTAATGACAACCCTAAGATTCGGGAAACGGTCGCCAAGACCTTCATGGAAATGTTAAAAAACATGCCCTATGAATCAATTACGATTCCGGATGTAATCGAAACTGCCAACGTTTCGCAAGCGGACTTTGACCGGAATTACACCTCCAAGCGTTCCATCATCATGGATTTTCTGGACCATTTACAAGACGAAGCCAGCCATCAAATTGCTCCGCAACTGCCGGCTCCCAACGTTTTATTCAACGAAGAAAATCTGCTGAAGATCCTGGCCTACTACCAACGATACAAAGAAGAACTGTTGGCAATTGATCAAGCGGGGTTATCCAACCTCTTGTACGATAAGACCTGCTTGTTGGCCGAGGACTTATTGACCATGTCTGAAGATGCTGATCACGTTGAACGCTTTCAGCTCTTCTTTATGACTGGGGGACTCCTCAGCACCTTTATGCAATGGCTCCACTCCGAAAATCCGGTTACGATTGAAGAATTGGCAACGGCCCAATACAAGCTGGTCTCCCAATCCCTAGAAATTCCACTTAGTTTTAAATAATTAATCCTGACGTTAAAAAAGGCTCGGAACTCACGTCCAACGTGTTCCGAGCCTTTTAGCGTCTTTAGTTAACCTTAATCAATCGTAATCGTCGTGTCTGCTTTGTCACTGGCGGCTAACTTCGGCAAGGTGACCGTCAAGACCCCATTTTCGTACTTCGCACTGATTTGGTGCCGATCAACCTCTGGCAGACGGTATTGGCGGCTAAACTGGCCATAGCGCCGTTCGGTGTGCAATAAGTTGCCAGTGTTGTCCTTGGCTTCGCTTTGGGCATCCCGGTGCCCCGTAACCGTCAAGACATCTTGGTCATAGCTTAAGTGTAAATCATCCTTCGCAAAGCCAGGCATATCAATCTTGACTTGGTAAGCGTGGTCGTCTTCAGCGATATCGGTCCGCATGCTGGCACCGCTCAGCATCGTTTCTGGTTCGAAGCCATGGTCAAACCAGTTAAACATGTTATCCATCCAGTTGTCCCGCCGTTGCAATCCATTCATCATTATTAAAATCCCCTTTCGTTAAACTCTTTACACTTACTATTATCGACAAAGGTCAAAAAAGGTCAAATAATTTGTCTGACTTTTCTTGACCTTTTTGAAAATCAAATCCCAAACAAGGTTAAATAATGATGCAGGTTGGATTTTCCTCATAAATATTTTTTTGCTGACTTTGTGGTTTTTTACCACGTATGAAAATTAATTCAAATAAAAAGGACCCGGTTGTCCGGATCCAAACGTGAATATCCGTTAGTACCACCCGTTTTGTTGCCAAAAGGCTTGGGCCGCCGCCCAGGAGCCATAGCGACTGGCCACGTATTGGTTGGCGACAGCATCTTGATTGCTTGCCGAGAGGTCGCCGTTTAGGTACGCCAGGCTTAGTTGGTAAGCACCGTAATACTGGCCGTTTTGAGCGCTGTAGTTGCCACCGGATTCGTGTTGGATAATCCACTGGCGGGCCGCCTCTTCACTGCTGGAAGCAGGCGTGGTTGTAGTAGTCGCCGTACTGGTAGTCGGAGCCGTTACCGCAGCGCTAGTGGCAGCACTAGCGACTGGAGCTTGGGCCACTTGAGTGCTTTCCGCCGCGTTACTACTTTGACTGACCGAACTGCTTTGGCTGGCGGCGCTGCTATCGACCGCCGGCGCTGCCTGACTGGCCGGCGCCGGAGCACTCGTAGCTACATTGGCGGTAGCGCTGGCCTGCGGCAAGCTGGCGGCTTGTTGTGGCGTGGCCACGCAAACTGTCCCGTCATCGCCGATTACCAGCTTTTGCCCCACGTAGATCAGATTCTTATTGGCAATTTGGTTGCGTTGAGCCAGGGTATCGACAAAGGTCAAATCGTGGCCTAACTTAAGCGAAATCCCAGAGAGGGTATCCCCCGCTTGCACGGTGTAGATTGAATCGGCACTTGCAGTCGTCGCTGACGTTAAGGTCCCTAAGGCGACTGCACCGGCAACGGCAGCTGTTACTTGCCAAGCTTTGTGTTTCAGTTTGAATTTCATTTTCAACATCCTTTACTATTCTTTTTCCTGGCCAATCCGGATCGGCTATCAACGGTTCTTACTATACCCGCCCCGCGTTACAAAGCAATTACTGGTCCTTCTCAATCCCACCGGTCGTTGTAACCCCATGTAACAATCCCGCCGCTCCCTGGCCACCGAGCTGGGAAGTGGCCTAGCGCGCCATACCGTTGCGCCGGGACATACTTTCTTCACTTTAGCTGGTAATTGTAACATTAAGCCCCCATTCAGCCGAATTTTTTCGTTTTACGAGCGCGTTTAGCCCCGTCAAATAGTATTTTGCCCCCTAATGTTACCGCCTTTGTAATTTATGTTCCTCGTCAAGCGCCCCAAGCTCATACTTTCAGCATCATTAGGTCACTAACCTGGCAAATTTTAACAAATGGCGCCCCACCGGTGAAGAAGCTTCCGGTGGGGCGCTTGAAGATTAATATTGGGTTTCGATTTGCATCCCGCTCGGCCAATTTTCTAACGACTGGCGCTGGTCTTGGGCGCGCAAGGCCGCTCGTTCAGCCACCGTTAGTTCAAAGTCAAACAGGGCGATGTTTTCTGCTAAATACTGCGGGTGCAAGGCCTTAGGAATGACCGTTACTCCCTCTTGGAGCAGGAAACGCAGGGCCACTTGGGCTGACGATTTCTGGTAGTGCGCTGCCAACTCATCTAAGACCGGGTTGTCCATAATCGTTTCGGCGCCTTGGCCCAGTGGCGACCAAGCCTGATGGACCAAATCATTTGCGACCAAGTATTCATGCAGTTTGGCTTGCTGCCAAAGCAAGTGGGTCTCAACTTGGTCGATGACCGGCTTAACGCGGGCATTGGCTAAGACCTTATCAACCTGCTGATGGTTAAAGTTGCTCAGACCAATTGCCTTGATTTTGCCTTCCTTTACGGCATCTTCCAAGGCCCCATAGGATTCCAAGTAATTAGGGATCGGCCAGTGAATCAGCATTAAATCAAAATAATCCAACCCGCTGGCTTGCAGGGACTCATCGATCCCCGCTTTCGTTTCGGCGTACCCACTCAAAGGGGTCTTACTGGTCACAAAGAAGTCGGTGCGGGACAGGCCACTTTGCCGCAGCGCTTGGCCAACCCCGGCTTCATTGCCGTAGTATTGCGCGGTATCGATTAACCGGTAACCGGCCCGAATCGCCGCCGTGACTGCCGCTTGCGTCTGGTCGCTTTCAATTTGGTAGGTCCCATAGCCCACGACGGGCATGGTTAAGCCATTATTTAAGGTAACTGTTTCCATGAATTTCTCTTCCCTCATTTTCTCTCTGCCAATTGTGCTGAAGCAAGAAAAAGGACCAAAAGCTCCGCTCTTGATCCCTATTATTGTAACCTACGCCTAGGCAAACTTGTCAAATTTAGCTTACAGGTGGGTTAATTTGTGGTCCCGTGGCATCAAGAGGTTTAAGACAATGGCACATACAGCGGCAATCGCTACGGGTGACCCCAACAGGTACTGGACTAATTGTGGCGCGTGATTTGTCACCGTCTTCGGCAGCAGGACAATCGCCAAGGTTAAAATAATTGGCAAACCAATGATGTATAGGTCACTGGCTTGGGTTTGAATCCCGCGAATCACGTTTAACCCATTTAACATGATCGTCACGGTAATGATCGCAAAGACCCCACCGATCACGGGAGCTGGCACCGCTGCTAAAAAGGCCGACAGTTTCGAGAAGAAACCTAAGACAATAAACCAGGCCCCTGCGGCCACAAAGACGCGCTTGGAAGCGACCCCGGTAATGGAAATGACCCCCGCGTTCGTGGAGTACCCCGTCACTGGCGTCGCCCCGGACAAGGCAGCAACCAAACAGGACAGCCCTTCCCCGATGATCCCCCGGTTCCATTGTTGATTGGTAATCTTTTGGTTGGTAACGGCCCCCATGGCAAACCAAGTCCCGGTCGTTTCCGTCGTAATGATCGCGTAGATGATCAAGAAAGTTAAAATGGCCGTCAAATCAAAGTGAATCCCCCAGTGCAAAATCGTCCGTTGGGGAAAACCAAACCACGCCGCCTCAGCGACCGATTGCCAATCAAAGCGCCCCATCAAAGCACTTAAGAGCGTGCCGACCAGCAAGGCGATTACGATCGAGCCGGTCCGAAAAATCTTTTGCACGCGTGGGAAGCGAATACTGATCCCAACACAGATCAACAGCGTCAAGGCCGTTGCGCTGGCCAGTTCAATATTTTGGTAAATGTTGCCCTGGGCCAAGAAAATGTTGTCGTTTAACGCCGACGGAATTAAGGACAAACCCACACAAGTGATGATCGTGCCCCCCACGACGGCGGGAACCAACTTGTTAATGATCTTTTGAAAGACCCCCGTCAACCCTAACAACACCATGGCTAAGGAGCCAACGACCAGGGCGCCAATCAAGGTCCCCATTCCGTGGCCCGCCAAGCCCCCACCGGCCAAGGCAATTCCAGCCGCGGCGCCCAGGGGCACAAAGGATGGCCCTTGCGACATCGGCATCTTCATAAAGAGAACCGTTTGTAAAATCGTCCCGATCCCGGCCGCTAAAAAGGTCCCCTGCAACAAGCCTTGTGAATCCAAGGCCCCCATCGAAAGCATCCCCGCTAAGATGATCGGCGGTACGTAGACGTCCATCGCCAAGACGTGTTGTAAGCCCAAGAGGGTCGCTTCACCCGCTGGCACCTTATCATCGGGGCCAATCATCAAATTGCTTTCTACTTTTGTATCCATGCTTTGCCTCCCGCATTTCAATTCTCTTCCCAAAGGTCATTCGGAATTTCTTGCTACTGAACCAGAAATTCCAAGTGAATCTTCGGCTTTTTGATGAAGAAAATCTTAACACGAACTTTTAGCTTTGTAAATGATTATCCCAACAAAAAATTCCGAACGAATTTAACGTTCGAAATTAAAACAGTTTACTCATTAACGAACGAGCTTGTCCCAGATGACGACCTTACCTTGGGCAAAGGATTGGGGGACGTCGATAATTCGTTGGTTGGTACTGCCGCGGAATTGTAAAGTAAGATCCTTTTGCGCCAACAAAAACCGTCCGTCGACTAAGATGTCAATGAGGTGCAAAAGTTCCAATTTATCGGGGGAATCTTGCAATAACTCCTCCCAGGTATAGCCCGACCAAGACCAAATATCCTTGCGGTCACCAAACTCGTGGCGAATTCGTTTGACCAAGCGCAAGCAGACCTGGGTATTTAAGAAGGGTTCGCCCCCCAATAGGGTCAGGCCTTGCACGTAGCTGTGCCCTAAATCGGCAATGATTTGGTCTTCTAACTCCTGGGTGTAGGGCTGCCCATAGCGAAAATTCTGGGCGGCCACGTTATAGCAGCCCGGGCAGTGGAAAGGACAGCCCGACACATACAGACTGCAACGAACCCCCTCCCCATCAACAAAGTTAAACGGTTTGTAATCAGCAATGTATTGCTGGGAAAGCTCACTGGCGAGCCACTCGTTGGGCTTCGGATTGTTTGGCTTTCTCAAAGTCCGCGGCATGTTTAATCATTCCTTTCGTCATATGCTTGGCCCGGTGAATAATTTCTTCGTGACGCCCGTGGACCATCGGCCGTTGTTGGGGGTTGCCCAAGTAACCACAGGTCCGCTTGACCACGTCGCAACTAGCTGGATCATGGTTGCCACACTGGGGGCACTTAAAGCCTTGGGCCGTGGCCTCGAATTCCCCCTTAAAGCCACATTTGAAGCACTGGTCAATCGCAGTATTGGTCCCTAAATAACCAACTTGATCATAGGCCCAATCCCAAACCGCCTCTAAGGCCTTGGGATTTTGGCGCAAGTTGGGATACTCGCAGTAGTGAATAAAGCCCCCCGCCGCGTACTGCGGAAAGTCGGCTTCAAAGGCCAGTTTTGCAAACGGGGTCGGGTGCTTGCGGACGTCGTAATGGAAACTGTTCGTGTAGTATTCCTTATCAGTCACATCGGGAATGCGGCCAAATTTCTTTAAATCCGCCTGACAGAAGGTATCGGTCAATGATTCGGCCGGGGTGGAATAGACGCTGAAGTGGTAACCTTCCTCGGCTTCCCACTTCTGACACGCCGCGGCCATTTTTTGGACGATCGACAAAACAAACTGGTGGGCGGCCTCATTTTCTTCCCACCGGGGACCATAGAAAGTGGCGCCGACTTCGTACAGGCCAATGTAACCCAGCGACACCGTGGCTCGGCTGTCCTTAAAGACTTCGTCCACGCTATCAGTCGGCTTTAAGCGCTTGCCAAAGGCCCCATACATGTACAGTAAGGGGGCATTTTCGGGCTTGGCCTGCTTGGTCCGGGCAATCCGGTAGTCCAGGGCCTGCTTGGCCAGCGCCAAGCGTTCATTAAAAATGGTCCAGAAGCGGTCTTGATCTCCCTGAGCCAACAAAGCGATCCGCGGCAGGTTTAACGAAACCACCCCGAGGTTCATCCGGCCAGAATTGACCTCCTTGCCCGTCGCCGGGTCGACCCAGCCCTGCAAGAAGCTACGGCAGCCCATCGGCGTCTTAAAGCTCCCGGTCAATTCCTTAATCTTGTCATACATCAAGAGGTCCGGGTACATCCGCTTGGTCGAGCATTCGAGGGCGAGCTGCTTGATGTCATAGTTAGGGTCACCAGGCTCAAGGTTAAGGCCGCGCTTGAGGGTAAAGATCAGCTTCGGGAAGATGGCCGTCCGGTGCTCCTTGCCTAACCCCTTAATGCGAATCTGCAGGATCGCCTTTTGAATGCTACGGGCAATCCACGAGGTCCCCAACCCGAAATTAACGGTCGTAAAGGGGGTTTGCCCCTGCGAAGAATACAGGGTGTTGATCTCGTATTCCAAGGCCTGCATGGCATCGTAAATGTCTTTTTCCGTTTTTTGCCGCGCATAGGCTTCTTGTTTGGCTGGCGCCACCCATTCTGCGGCATCGCGCAGGTGCTTTTCGTAATTTAATTGGGCGTAAGGTTCTAACAATTGGTCAATCCGGTTGGCGGAACAACCACCGTATTGCAACGACGCCACGTTGGCGATGATTTGTGACATCTGGGCGGTTGCGGTTTGAATTGACTTAGGCGAATCCACCCAGGCATTGCCGATCTTAAAGCCGTGGGCCAGCATTTCGTCAAAGTCGATCAAACAACAGTTGGTTTCCGGGGTTACGGGCGAGTAATCCAGGTCATGCCAGTGCAAATCTCCCCGCAAGTGGGCTTTGGCTACCACTTCCGGCATCATCTTCAAGCCCAGCGCCCGGCTGACGACCCCGGCTTCCAAGTCCCGTTGGGTATTAAAGACGCGGGAATCCTTATTGGCATTTTCGTGGACCACCCGATCGTTATGGTCAAACAGGGCGGCCAATTTAGTCTGCGGATCAGTGGCAGCCGCAAAAGCGGCCTCATCTTGGGTTCGGTAGTCTTGGTACGCTTGGGCCAGTTGGCGGGCCCCCGTCTTTTCCAACGCTGCGATGATCACCGCGGCAATCTGCCGGGTTTTGACCGTGCGCTCACCCGCCAACCGCGCCACCAAAGCGGCAATGACGGCTTGCTGGGTCGCTTGGCTGGCATGTAATTGCGCCAGCACCCATTCGATTTTATAAGCGTAAAACGGGGTCAAGGTCCGATCCCGCTTTTCAACTGTGACCGTTGCTAATTGTGTCAGCTGCTCATTCACTTTTACCACTCCTTTTGATGTTTTTATCCTAGGGGATAACACAAGATATAGAAAGAGTTGACTTTTTCAAAACTATATATTGTAGTCAAAAGGTGGTCCCGCCCCCAAAACGGGACGAGGGGTTTCGCTGATCAAGCGATCTTGGTCGTTCACCAAGCCGATCCGCCCGGTTTGCTTTTCATCTTCCTCAATGCCTGCGACCTAAAAAAACCGCTTTACTGACGGTAGCAATTGAGCGCGTGATTTACCAAAAACTTTTCTTGCTTTGCGCCCAAGCCTGAGCAAAAAATCATGTATCCGTTCCAGGCAAGGGGAATAAAAAAGGCCCACTAACCAAGGGTCAGTGAGCACTGTATATCGATTAAGCAAGATTAGAATTGGCCATCGGCAATTTGATCCAACAATGGCCGCGACGGGATAAAGAAGAGTTGCCCCGACAAAATTTCGGAGAAGGTCAACAAAAAGTCACTCTTTTCCACCATGTTGGTCAACATCATCTTAGTGACCGTCCAGTGGCGAGAGTAGCCAATAAAGTAAGTCCCGGTATTGCCCGAGGCGGGATCGGAGAAGGGCACGTTCATCCGGACAATCTTTTGCTCTTCACCGTCAATTTCAGCCTTGGAAGCAACGTTGTGGGCATTAGCGTACTTATCTTCATCCGCCAATTCCAAATCGGTGAACTTTTCCCGGCCCACCGCTTTTTCTTGTTCTTCGGTCTTGAGGTGGTGCCAGAAGTCCATATTGTGCCGCCACTTTTGGGCAAAGGCATACGAACCATTTTCAAAGACCGGATCTTCATCGCCAATAATCGCGTAATCGGCCGCATCTTCAACTTGTGGGGCTTCCGTCCCATCAATAAAGCCAATGATCGCCCGGCCTTCAAAGTAGCGGAACCCCTTCGTTTCGTCGACCACCGTGGTAATGTCCTTTAAGAAGCGACGGAACTGGCTCATCGCTTCATAAACCACTGCTTCGTCACTGGCCCGCACGTGGAAGAACAAATCCCCCGCTGACGCCGGCATCGAATACTTAGGCCCCTGCAGGGTCTGGTAAGTCTCTAATTCTTTTGGCTTGGCTGCCCCTGGAAAGAGGTAGTCCCAAGCGGCATTACTCAAACCAAAGCTGGCCTTCAAGTCCCCCTGGGCATCGCGAATCCGTAAGGAGCGCAAAATCGCTTGGTAGCGATCCGCAAATTCCTCAATAACCGCCTTTTCCTGTGCTTGATCCGTGCGGTTTAACTCCAGCACCGTGAACTGTACGTGTTGACCAACGTCCTTCCAGACATCTTGGGCCTTGTTTGGATCCATTGTCATCAGTGATTCCTCCCATCAATTTTGGTTCCGGCTTCATTTTAGCATAACCGGCCAGCTTGCGGGGGTTAAATTCTGCCGTCGCAAGCTCAATATTAATTAAGAATTATTCTAAATAAATTGGGAGAGCAATCAAAAAACCACCCCGCGGAAACCGCCAGGTGGAAAATTAATTTCTTTATTTACCGAGGTAATTACTGTTGGTCCCAAACCACTTTTGGTTAATCCGGGCCAATTCCCCGTTCTTTTGCAGCTTAGCTAAGCCCTGGTTAACCTTCTTTTGTAAGGTCTTGTCGCCCTTGCGCATCCCCACGGCGAATTGATCGACCGTAAAGGCCGGGTTGACAATCACCTTAAAATCGGCCCGGTTCTTTTGGTGACGAATGTAGTATTCAGCATACACCTTATCCATCAGCAACCCTTGAATCCGGTTGGCGTTTAAGTCAATAAAGGCGTTCGGGAAGGTATCGTAGAGGACCGGACTCTTCCCCTTGATCAAATCCTTTAACAACTTCGGCTGGGCATCCAGTTGGACCTGCCCGGTGGAACCGTTTTGCACCCCGAGGGTCTTGCCCCGCATATCACTAAAGGAATTGACCCCGTAACCCTTCTTGGTCACCAGCACTTGTTGGTTCTCCAGGTACGGCCGGCTAAAGGCCACCTTCTTGGCCCGTTCTGGCGTCATCGAATAACCATTCCATAACAGGTCAATCGTCCCGTTGCGCAGTTCCGTTTCCTTCATCGACCAGTCAATCGGCTGGAAGTCGACTTTAATGCCGTATTCTTTAAAGACCGCCTTGGCTAAATCAACGTCATAGCCGACCAATTGCCCGTTCTTTTGGCGAAAGCCCATCGGCACAAAGCTGTCATCCAAGCCGATCACGACCTTCTTTTGTTTCTCAATCCGGGCCCAGGTATCTTGCGAGTCCGCTCGTTGCACCACCGATTGGCAGCCTGCTAACAACAGCAGTGGCAAACACAGCAAGCTTAGGGCCAGTAGTTTGATTCGTTTCATGCTTGCTTACCCCTTTTGGTCTAAGGCCGTAACTTTCAGCAACTTATCGGCAATCTTTTCGGCAAAGTCCATGTCGTGAGTCACTACCAGTTGGGTCATGCCCTGGGCCTTTAACTTCAATAATAAGGTTGCCACTTCATCCCGCAGTTGCGGATCCAAAGCGCTGGTTGGTTCGTCATAGCAGAGAATCTTCGGCTTCATGGCCAAGGCACGCGCAATCGCGACCCGTTGCTTTTGCCCCCCGGATAACTGGTAGGGGTACAGCCCCCCTTTGTCTTCTAACCCCAGTTGATCCAGTAAATCCAAGCCCCGTTGTTCCGCCGCGGCCTTGGCTTCCTTTAAGACCAGTTGGGGTGCCAAGGTAATGTTTTCCAACACTGATAAGTGTGGGAAGAGATTAAAGTCTTGGAAAACGACGCCCATCACGGCATCGCTGGCTTCCATCCCCTTGGGATCAAAGGGTTGGCCATCAATTAAAAATTCTCCGCTGTCGGCAGCTTCCAACCCGGTAATACAACGCAAGAGGGTCGTTTTCCCGGCCCCAGATGGTCCCACGATGCACAGGATCTGCCCGTCTTCGACCGTTAAGTCCACCCCGTTTAAAATCTGCCGCCCGTCAAAACTCTTTTTTAAGTTCTTAATTTCTAACATCGGTGCTCCTCCTCATCTTAACCCTTATTTGTAGTAAGCGTAGCGTTGTTCAACCTTCTTTAACAGGTACGTGCAGATGCCGACCAAGATCAAGTAGATGACCCCCACCATTAATAGTGGAACCAAGGTTACGTCCCGGGCCGTCGCCACGTTCCCGGCCCGCAGCAAGTCGCCCAGCCCGATTACGTAAACCAAGGAGGAATCCTTCACCAGGTTGATGACTTCATTCCCAATCGAAGGGATGACAATCTTGACCACTTGGGGAATGATGATCTTGCGCAGGGTTTGGAAGTAGCTCAACCGTAAAACCCGCGCCCCTTCATATTGGCCATAATTGATCGATTGGAAGCCGCCCCGGAAGATTTCAGCAAAGTAGGCCGCGTAGTTCAAGATAAAGGCAAATAAGGCAGCTTCGTAACGTTGAAAGACCACGCCGATAATTGGTAGCCCGTAGAAGACAAAGATTAATTGCAACAGCAAGGGGGTCCCCCGCATCAGCCATACGTAAAAGTTTAAGATCCACTGTAAGGGTTTAAATTTACTGGTCAACCCGATTGAGACCAAAATCCCCAGCGGCAGTGAACCAATTAACGTCCAAAAGAACAAGGACAGGGTCAACTTCGTCCCGTTCAACAAGGATGGTAAAATTTCAGAAATGTAATTAATTGACATCAGACTCTCCTCCTCCAAAATGCAATTGTGGTCTGGCGAAATACCAAGCAACCAATTGATTTTCTAAGCTTATTTTAAAGCAACGGCAACGACCGGGAAAAGTTTCGCGCTTCAAACAAAAACGCCCCCTGAGCCGCAAAGCTCAGGGGACGTTGATCGTGGTTCCACCCCAATTTGTGTCAACCTCGCGATTAACACCTCAGCAAGTTCCTAAATTTGGGAACCAAAAAACGCCCCCGACCAAACTGGTCAGAGGGCGTTGCCGCGGTTCCACCTCATCTTGTTGCTTCCTCACGAAAACAACCTTAGCGAGTTCAAATTCTAAACTCTGCGCTATAACGGGCTTCCCCGGACCACCTTTGCAGTGGTCAACTCACAGATGTGTTTCAAAGCCGCCGATTATCTCTTCCCACCACCCGAGACTCTCTTGAAATCAGCCAAACTTTTACTGGTTCTGTTCTTCGTCGCTTATTTGATTGTCGTTATCTTACCGATTTTTGCCGGTCCTGTCAATCCCTTTTCGCGAAAAAATTAAAAAAAGATGAGAACGGCTACTGTTGTTTAGCCAAGGCGCGCTTGTAAATCACGCTGATTGGCCAGTACAACAAGACAAAATATACCAAGTTTAACGCCAAACTTGGCGCTAAAACATCGACTACAAAGTCAACTAAATTCGTACTTGTCACCCCGACCAAATTGTAGGCCACGTAATTCAAAAATTCAAAGACCGCCACGTCGATAAAGAAAATCAAAATCGAGGTCAAAAAGGACGGATTAAAGGAATGGGCCAACACCCGCGTCAACCAGACCATCAAGGGGTACAAGAAGATAAAGAGCCCCCAGATGCCGGCATAGTAGACGTCGGCTACCGCCCCGACCACGATTGCAAACCCAGTCAAAGGGATCACCACGTCACCTTCAAAAAAATAGGCCAAGACCAACCACAACAAGGTCAAACACGAAACCATCGAATAGGGATCCGCAAAAAAAAGCGGCGCAAAGATCTTACTTAACGAGCCATCCAAAAAGAAGCAAATCAACAGGCCAATCGGAAAGATGAACCGGAGCCGAGAAAGTCGGTACATAACATCGCCCCCTATTGTTCCGTCTTGGCCACCGAGACCACGTTTAAGTCATTAAAGTTAGCGGCCGGCTTAATGTAGACCTTTTGGGCCAGGCCGTAATCATCCTTGCCCACGCGACTGACGGTCCCTACGTACAGGCCCTTAGGGGTAATGCCCCCCATCCCGTTGGTATACACCTTGGTGCCCTTTTCAATCGTGGCCTTGGTCGTCACTTGTCCCATGATCAGTTCGTTCGTGGCTGAATTGTAATCCGTGATGATCCCATTAACCGTCTTCCCACTCTTATTGTCAATTTGAATGGCAAAGCGGTTCGCCGATTCACTGGTATCACTGAGGAGTTCGACCTTACTGTTGGTCTTGTTGACTTCGGCCACCCGGCCAATCAAACTACCGCCCGACATTACCGGCATGTCCTTTTGAATCCCGCTGGCTTGCCCCTTATTGATCACGACTTGTTGTTGCCAAGCCGAAGGGGTCCGCGTGACGACCGCGGCTGAAATCAGCTCATAATCGGTCATGGAATGCTTCATTTTTAATTCCGCTTTCAACTGTTTGTTTTCTTTAGCCAGGGTTTGGTCGCGGACCTTGGTTTCAGCCAATTCAGCCACTTGGGCCTTGAGCTCCCGGTTTTCTTGGTAGGTGTTCAAAAGGTCCTGGTAGCTGGTAACCCCATCTTGGATGAAATTGGCCGGTACGGCGACCAGGTTATCGGCAAACCCCACTACATCATTTCCAAATTGCTGGATCAGCGGCGGGGTTTGGCGGTTATTGCGCAAAGCAACCGAGCCCCCCATCAAACCAAAGGCCACGACTAAGCTGACCACAATCAAGACCAACCGTCGATTTGAAAAAAATTTCCGCATGCTAATTCTCCACTCTCACCGCATGACGCCGGCCCCGCTAAATACACGAAGAGGATGTGATAACCATCTGAATCACATCCCCTGCTCAATTGCGCGGCTCGCTGTCCGGCTACTTTTTCTTCTTCATCACATCGATGCTCTTCAAAGATTCACCCGTCCCAATCGCCACACAATCCAGTGGATCGTTGGCAATAAAGACTGGCACCTTCGTAGCATCGGCAATGACTTCTGGCAAGTGCTTCAATAAGGCACCCCCACCGGTCAGGACAATCCCGTGGTCAATTACGTCCGCCGCAATTTCCGGTGACGTTTCTTCCAACGTCCCCTTGATGGCTTCGATAATTTCACTGACCACGTCTTGTAAGGCAGTCGAAACATCCACGGCTGAGACTTCCATCGTCTTTGGCAACCCGGTTACCAAATCACGACCGCGGACTTCCGTCGTCCCCATGTCTTGGGCCGCTTCCACGGAAGCAGAACCAATGTCCCACTTCAGCTTTTCGGCCGTCCGTTCCCCGATCAAGAGATTCTTTTGTTGGCGGACAAACTGGGTGATGGCATCATTCATCTTGTCACCAGCCATCCGAATGGAGCGGCTGGAAACAATCCCCCCTAAGGAGATCGTTGCCACATCCGTGGTTCCACCACCAATATCAACAACCATGCTCCCGGTTGGGTCCATGACTGGCAAGCCGGCCCCAATCGCAGCCGCAAATGGTTCTTCGATCACGTAGGCATCTCGAGCCCCGGCAACCCGGGTCGCATCAATCACGGCCCGCTTTTCGACTTCCGTGATCCCACTTGGGACACAGACCATAACGTATGGCTTACCGGCGTTCTTGCCCAGCGCCTTTTCCATGTAGTATTGCATCATTGCCACGGTCGTGTCGTAATCAGCGATGACCCCATCCTTCATTGGCCGAATGGCAGTAATGCTGGCTGGCGTCCGCCCGATCATGTCCCGCGCCGCTTCCCCGACGGAGATCACGTCATTAGTCTTGGTGTTGCGCGCAACAACCGATGGCTCTCTGAGAACGATCCCCTTGCCTTCGATGTAGACAATCGTATTGGCAGTCCCGAGGTCGATCCCAAGGTTCTTAGTTCCGATTCCTAATGGCACTCTGTTTCTTCCCTTCAATAGTTTGAGTCAGTCTTTGTAATAACGGTGATATTATACCATATCTCACGCATTCTAACAGTTCATTATGATACACCAACTTATGATAGAAAGATAGGACGAATCGCCAGCTTTAGCATTTTTTAACCAGATTGCAAACTTTTACTCAATTTCACCCGCGGTTTGGTTTTCCCGCCAGGAATGATAGTCCATATTGCCAATTACCAAAAAATCCAAGAGGGGAATACCCACCAGGCGACCGGCGTGCTCCATTCGCTCACAAAAGCGCTGGTCAGCCGGGGACGGCTTGGGCAACCCCGTTGGGTGATTATGAGCCAAGATAATGCCACTGGCGCAGTTTTGCAGGGCGTGGCGCAGGATTTGATCGGGGTACAAGGCACATTCGCTGGTTCCCCCGGCAAATAAGATCTGAAACTGAATAATGTCGTTGTGCACATCGGTACACAGCAAGGCGACTTGCTCTTGCTCACAGCCGGCAAAATAATCAATCAAATCCTGGCCAATCAGCTGACTGGAGTAGGCTTGTCCCCAGTATTCCCGCGGACTTTTAACAATCACTTCCCCGGCTTCGATCGCCGACAGCATCGGTGCTAAATGGACTAAGTCATGGTTAGCCAACTGATTGCGTTTGTTGACCGACAAATTGCGAAAGGCCGCCGGCGTTGGGACCTGCTTCAGCCACCAGGCACATAATTCTGGTTGATCATACAAGGCCCCTTTGATCAAAGAGCGGTACTTCAATTCCGCTTCCGGCCGATCTAAACGTGTAATCATAAAAAAATTCCCCCTTTACTCTTTATATACGCGAAAAGGGTGAATTTATTGTGCTTAATCTTTCAAAAAGTTTCGCACCTCGGAGACGAAATATAGCGACCCAGTAATTAAGATTATTTCGTCTGCTGACATAGTTTGGCTAATTTCATAAAGTCCGGTTTGCCAGTCCGGCGCTTGGTGAACTGGATAACGGGTCGGAATGTCCGACATTAAATCAGCCAAGTCAGCACTCGGCCGCTGCTGGCTCGGACCTGCAAAGTGGGTCAAATACAGGTGGACGTTTTTCAAACTAGCCAACTCGCCTAACATCAATTCTGCTTGTTTATCCGCTAAAATCCCCACCAGCAGGTAAATTTCCCGGTCGGCCAAATCGGTTTGCAAGGTCTGGACCAAGGCCTGCACCCCCGGTAGATTATGTGCCCCGTCCAAGAGCATCAGGGGTTCATCATTGACCACCTCCAAGCGGCCCGGCCACTGAACTTGGGCTAACCCGGTCTTGAGGGCCCGGGGGTCAATTGGCAAATGCTGGGCCGTCAGGTACGTGGTCACCAACTGCACGGCCACCGCGGCGTTTTGGACCTGGTATTCCCCGGCCAAACCCAGCGCAGCCGTCAAGGACGGTACATCCGGCCCCTGGAACTGCAGCTGACCGAATAAAGCGCCCGGCTGGCCGGACCGGGCGTGAAACTCCTGGCCCAACCGCAAGAGCGGGCTAGCTAACTGCTGGGCGGTTTGCTCAACCACCGTCATGGCTTCCACCGGCAGCTGGCCAACGACGACCGGCCGGTGGGGCTTGATAATACCGGCCTTATGGGTCGCAATTTCCGTCAGGGTTGACCCTAGGAGGGCCATATGATCATAGCCGACCGTTACGATCGCCGCAGCGACCGGATCAATCACGTTGGTGTAGTCCCACCGGCCCCCGATCCCAACTTCTAAAATCACGACGTCCGGGGCCTGGGCCTGAAAATACAGAAAAGCAATGGCCAAGTCGACCTCAAACTCCAACGGCCCCCCTTCGGGCCGGGTGGCGTCCATGGCCGCCACGATCGGCGCGACTTGTTGGGTGTACTTAACCAAATCCGCGTCACTGATTGGCTGGTCGTTAATTGCAATCCGTTCGTTAAAGCGGGTAATAAACGGCGAGGTAAAGGTGCCGACCGTCAGGCCACTGGCCGCCAGCATCGCCGCGCTCATCGCCACCACCGAGCCCTTGCCATTGGTCCCGGTCACGTGCAAATAGGTTTGGCCGGCTTCCGGATGGCCCAAGGCCGCCAAAAAATCCCGCATCCGGGCTAAGGTCGGCTGCTTTTTGACCCGCGGGCGACCATGGATAAAGGCTAAGGCATCGGCGTAAGTTTCAATTGACATCGGTATTTTCCTCTCTGTATTTAAATATGTAGAAAAAGCTGGGGCTTCCCCCAGCTCTTAATCGTGTGGCTTAGGCTTCAGCTAAGGAGGCCAGCCGTTCCTTGGCTGCCGTCAGCTTTTGTTGCCATTCCACGGCCTTTTGGCGTTCTTCTTCCACCACGGCCGCTGGCGCATTGGCAACAAACTTTTCGTTGCCCAGCTTCTTTTCGGAGCGCATCACTTCTTGTTCCAGCTTCTTGATTTCCTTTTCGACCTTCGCCTTTTCTTCGGCCAAGTCCACTAATTCCGCCATTGGGATGTAGACCGTCGCCCCAGCTAAGATCCCGGACATGGCCAGCTTCGGTGCCGTCAGGTCCTTTGCAATCGTCAATTCAGCCGGGTGGCAGAAGCGATCGATGTAATCACGGTTAGTTTCAAAGATCGTCTTGATCTCATCATTGTCCACCTTGATCAACATGTTGACCGGCTTGGACATTGGCGCCCCGGCGTCGTTACGGATTTGCCGGACCGCCTTGATCAAGGCAATCAGGTCGTCCATCTTGGTCTCCGCCGTTGGGTTGGCCAATTGGTCGTTTACCGTTGGGTAAGCCGCCACCATGATTGAGTCACCATCGTGTGGCATCGCTTGCCACAGCTTTTCCGTCACAAACGGCATAATTGGGTGCATCAACTTCAGGATTTGGTCCAGAACGTAGCCCAGGATGTTCTTGGTGTTGGCCTGTTCTTCAGCCGTCCCGTTGGTCAGCTTCTCCTTGGTCATTTCAATGTACCAGTCACAGAAGTCGTTCCAAATGAAGTTGTACAGGGCCCGGCCAGCTTCCCCAAATTCGAACTTCTCGAATTGGTCGCTGACTTGGGCGACCGTCGCATTCAAGCGGCTTAAGATCCATTGATCAGCCAAGTCCCACTTGTCAGCGTTTGGCAGTTGTGGCGCAGCCATGTCACCCAAGTTCATAATCACGTACCGGCTGGCGTTCCAGATCTTGTTAATGAAGTTCCACGCCGCATCCATCTTCTTGTAGGAGAACCGAATGTCTTGGCCCGGCGTCGACCCGGTAATCAAGAACCAGCGCAAGGCGTCGACCCCGTACTTTTCAATTACGTCCATCGGGTCGATCCCGTTCCCCAGCGACTTGGACATCTTGCGCCCTTGTTCGTCCCGGATCAGCCCGTGCAAGAGGACGTGCTTAAACGGTGCCTTACCGGTGAATTCCAGCGATTGGAAAATCATCCGCGAAACCCAGAAGAAGATAATGTCATACCCGGTCACCAGGGTGTTGGTTGGGAAGTAGCGCTTGAAGTCAGCGGCATCCGTATCCGGCCAACCCATCGTGGAGAACGGCCAGAGGGCACTGGAGAACCAAGTGTCCAAGACGTCCTTGTCTTGTTCCCAATTTTCAATGTCCTTCGGTGCTTCTTCGCCCACGTACATTTCGCCGGTTTGCTTGTGGTACCAAGCCGGGATCCGGTGCCCCCACCAGAGTTGGCGGGAAATGACCCAGTCGTGAATATTTCCCATCCATTGGGTGTAGGTATTTTCAAAGCGTTCCGGGACGAATTCAACCCGGTCGGCCGTCTTTTGGTTGGCCAGGGCTTGTTCGGCCAGCGGCTTCATCTTCACGAACCACTGGGTCGACAGCCGGGCTTCAACTTGGACCCCGGTCCGTTCGGAGTGCCCAACGGAGTGGACAATTGGCTTTTCGCGCAGCAAGTAGCCTTGGTCCTTTAAGTCGGCTACGATCGCCTTGCGGGCTTCGAAGCGGTCCAGCCCTTCGTACTTGCCGGCGTTGGCGTTCATCGTCGCGTCTTCGTTCATCGTGTTGAGTTCCGGCAGGTTGTGGCGCTTGCCGACCTTAAAGTCGTTCGGGTCGTGGGCCGGGGTGATCTTTACCATCCCCGTCCCGAAGTCCGGCGTTACGTAGTCGTCGGCAATGATTTCCACTTCGCGATCAACCAGCGGCACCTTGACGTGCTTGCCGATCAAGGCTTGGTAGCGTTCGTCATTGGGGTTAACGGCGATCGCTTCGTCCCCAAACATTGTTTCCGGCCGGGTCGTGGCGATTTCGATGTAGTCCTTGCCGTCAAAAGTCGTCCCGTCGGTAAAGGGGTACTTCACGTAGTAGAAAGCCCCTTCGTCATCCTTGTGGATTACTTCGATGTCAGACAGGGCGGTCCGGGCTTGCGGGTCCCAGTTGATAATGTAGGTCCCACGGTAGATCAGGCCTTTCTTGTAGAGGTCAACGAAGACCTTGCGGACCGCCTTGTTTAACCCTTCGTCTAAGGTAAAGCGTTCGCGGTCGTAGTCGACGGAAATCCCCAGCTTGGCCCATTGTTGGTGAATAATGTCGCCGTATTCACCCTTCCAGTCCCAAACTTGTTGGATAAACTTTTCGCGGCCCAGGTCGTAGCGCGAAACCCCTTGCTTACGCAAACGGGCTTCCACCTTGGCTTGAGTGGCAATTCCGGCGTGGTCCATCCCCGGCAGCCACAAGACGTCATAGCCTTGCATCCGCTTTTGACGGATAATCATATCTTGTAAGGTCGTGTCCCAAGCGTGGCCTAAGTGCAACTTCCCGGTCACGTTCGGCGGCGGGATGACGATCGAGTACGGGTGGGCTTTTTTGTCGCCAGACGGCTTGAAGTAGCCGTTGTCAATCCACCACTGGTAACGGCCGGCTTCCACGCCGGCGGGTTCGTATTTGGTTGGCATATCTTTTGCCATGGTGTCTTCCTCCTTAGTGGTCACTGAAAAAAAGGGCGATGCCAAAGGGCGGTCGCAAATAAAAAAAGTCCCGTCCTAAACATAGGACGAGACTGCTCGCGGTACCACCTAATTTGGGATGGGCAAACCCATCCCCACTTGACCATTTGATAACGGTAAATGAACCGAACCTTCCTACTGGATTCAGAAGGCTTGCTCGCAAGCTACCCTTTTAGCCTTGGCTGAGGTCCTTTTCACCAGGCGGACCCTCGCTGCCAGCCGCTTGCTAAAAGGCTCTTGGTCATCGCTTAACGTAGGTTTATGATACGCTAATGCTTAAGGAGCGTCAAGAGGCAAACGATCAGCTTTTTTGAGCTAACCCTACTAAGATCCCAAAAGCTGGTCAATGCTATCTTGTTGTCTAAAACCTTAAATCTGGGTACAAAAACCCCCACGACCAGCAAAGCTAGCCGCGGGGGCGCAAGGATATTTTTAGTTGACTGTGATTGTTACAGGAGTTGCTTTAAAGCTGCAATCGCCGCGTCGTAGTCTGGTTCGGCCACGATTTCTGGGCAGATTTCCCGGTAGGTAATCTTTCCTTCCGCGTCCATGACCCAAACGGACCGGGCCAGGATCCCTTCTTCTGGAATCAACAGCTTCAAGGCGTACCCGAAGGATTCTTCGTGGTCGGATACTAATTGCATGTGTTCCACATTTTCGGCGGCACACCACTTTTGTTGGTCGGCAATCGTGTTGGTCGAGACCGTCAGGAAGTTGGCCCCAGTGTACTTGTCGACTTCTTCATTAAATTTCTTGGTTTGAATGCTGCAAACCGACGTATTAATGTCAGGCACCACGCTGATCAGCGTTGGCTTGCCGAACAAGAAGCGGGTCTTGATCTTTTCATCATTCTTGTCAAACACCTTAAAGTGGGGCATTTCTTCCCCGACGGCCGGCGGATTGCCGACCAAGCTGCGGACTTCACCATTAATCGTAACTTCCACGATTGTTGCCTCCTTCTCATTGTTACTTAACATCGCATGTCCTTAGTATAGCAAAGGATTAGTGAAAGCTAAAGAACGATGATTGAAAATTTGCCAAATTACTTATTGATCTAGCCGGGTGAAGCTGGTCATTTTATGGCTGACCCCCTGTCCGGCATTGTTAATCTGATAAGTAAAACTTGGCGCGTAGATTTTGCTGCCCAACACCGTCACCCAATTGTATTGCCACTGGGACGCGGCATTGTCTTTGACCATTGCCAAGGTCAAATGCGAGCCACTAGCCTTGTAGGTCCACCGCCCCTGCTGGCTGGTCTTTTGGTAGGCCCGATCAAAAGCGGTCGGATCTTGATCGGCAGCCAGGGCCGTTTGCTTGGAGTGGGTCACCACCGCCCGGTCGCTATTGGCCGAAAAGGTGATGTAGGCCGTCCCGACCTTATTAACCCCTTGGTACTTGTACACATGACCAGGCACCGCGCCACTGACCGCGTGGGTAGCATAAAAGCCGAAGCCGCCCAACGCCACGATGAGCACCACCAGGAAGGTTAAGAGCACTGATTTCTTTTTCATTTCCTCACCCCCACTGGCTTATTCCCAAGCGTAAACGTCGTAGTAAGTCTTATTGTCTTCTTCATCGTGTTGGTAGAGGATCGCCACGTGCTGGTAGTGGGTCGCCAGCTTGTCAAAATTACTGAAGTTTAGTTTGTATGGGATCCACCATTTCAGATCCGCGGCTTGATCTTCGACTTGTTCGTGGGAGTACTTGCGGGCGGGATCATTGGAAATGCCGCCAATGTCCACCTTGACGTGCTTGTAGTGCTTCTTGCTCTTTGGCATCCCCTTGGTGTCCTTTTGTAAAGTGATGTCAACACCCTGTTCTTCTAAGTCATTTTGTAAGTAATCAATCGTTTCCTTGACGTACTCAGCCTGCTTCATCATCTTGTGCCCCGGTGTGGAACGAACTGCGTCACTTTCACTTTCGCCTTCGCGTTCACTGCTGGCAGTCGTGGCGGACGCAGCGCTTTCATCATCGCTTGCCTCATCCTTGGTGACTGATTCATCTGTCTGATCAGCCTCCTCACTGGCCTTGGCCCGGCTGACCTTCGTGGAACTATCGTCGGCCGTTTCGCCTGTGGTACTGGTCGTTGCCGTGTCACTAGTCGTTTCACTGCTGGTTTCTGAAACAGTTTCTTCAGTTGCCGCCGAGTCAGTGGTTTCCGTATCCTTGTCTGCTAAATCCTCATCGGCTGCCGGGTCACTGGCTTTCGGTGTTTGCGTATCTTTTTGGTTAACAAGATTGACCACAAAGTTAACCTGCTTGACGTTCAAGTTTAGATTGGTGTGGGTACAAGCGACCTGCTGGCCGGTCCCTCGGTATTGGTAACTGGTTGGCACCGTTCCGGTGGCATTTAAAATCAAGACTTGGCCTACGTAAATCAAATCAACGTTGGCAATATTGTTGTCGTACGCCAACTTGGCCACTGAGATCCCAGTGACAGCCGAAATCTGCGATAAGGTATCGCCCCACTGGACGACGTAACGGGTCCCGTGCAAGTTGTTCAAGTCGATCTTTTGCCGGCTCATATTCGCACTGATTTGGGCTGGCGTATTGGCTACCCAATTAGATAAATCAGCTTGTTCTTCCACGGATTGGTAATTGGCGGCGTGCACGGTTTGCAACGCCACTGGGGTCAATAGCACGGCCGTCAGCAGACCAGCCGCTAATACTTGCTTTTTCATGATCTTCACTCCCTTAGATTAGCGAACCATTGCGGCCTCAAAAACATCTTTACTCAGGAGTTAGTGTTATTATTCCTATTCTTATTTTACAAGATTGTTGCAATTTTTGAAAGCGTTCTCTTGACCAAGCAACAAAAAAAGGCCTTCTTCGGCCTGCTAAATTGGTTAAAATTTAATTTTGATTTGAATTATCCTGATAGACTGAGCTTAGTTGGGCTTTAACGTTCGGATCAGCTTGAGCTGCTGGATCATTCGCATACCATTCACCGACCTCCCCTTCGCCATTATCACCTACCAAGACATCACTCCCGCCCAAAGTAGCGTGGTGAAAACTATGCCCAGCAATAACAACGCGATCGCTGCTAGAAGCTGCACTGGTTTGCGTACTTGCGGAATCAATTGTCCCTTGGGCCGTAGTCGCTGAGCTAAGCTGACTTGTCGAACCTTCAGCTTGATCAGTTTTGGGTTGCTTATGTTTATGTGTTGACTTTTCCGTTGAAGCTGAGTGTACCGAGTGAGCTGTATCATTTGAAGCGGTATTTCCACACGCTGCCAAACCAATACAAGCAAAGACACTAATCCCCAAAATTAATAATTGTTTCTTCATCCTCAAATTAATCCTCCCGCTAATAACATTATGTACAAATACAAATTAGCTGTTAATGCTTACCAACATTGCTGCCACCTACAACAGGCCCGGTAGGTTGTCTGCCACTTGTAGATAAATTTTAGCAGATATAAGTCAATTTGAAAGCTGTTATGTCGCTAAATTGAATGTTTGTTTTTGTGAATAGAAGTTAGTGACAAATTCTTCCACCAATGGTATTCTTGATATGTAAAGAGGGCCAGGAGGTTCCAGGCTCCCAACCCTCAATCGTGAATTTGGACGGTTAAACGTTAACACGCTAGCCTTTTCGGTTAGCGTTTTTTGTTACCCGGTATGCTTCCGCCAGGTTTTTGACGCCCCGCGAGAAGATCCAGAAAGCTAACGCCCACTGTAGGGCCACGCGCTGAACCTCCAACCTTTCCAAAGTAGTACATAGGTCATCACCTCCGGAATTTGGAATGTTGAGGGGTGACACCGTCACTAAACTATTC